>RCNB010000245.1_pt1 | contig 37907 bp, 38 predicted proteins | sample 2041321 | NCBI WGS metagenome assembly RCNB01 (sample SAMN09708232, study PRJNA481090) | Marine sediment metagenome, whole genome shotgun sequencing project.
CCAGCCATAGCTTCAGGCATAACATCATCATCATGAGACATTAACTGAATCATCACTTGCGTTTCTGCAGTATAATCTTTTGGGAATAATGGACGTAAAACTCTGTCCACTAAACGCATTGTTAATACTTCTCCGTCACTTGGTCTTGCTTCTCTTTTAAAGAAACCACCTGGATAACGTCCTGCCGCAGCAAATTTTTCTCTGTAATCTACAGTTAACGGCAGAAAACCAAGGTCTTTCTGTTCGTAATTGGAAACTACTGTACATAATAACATACATTTTCCTGATTGCACAACAACGCTACCATGCGCTTGTTTTGCTAACTTTCCGGTTTCGATAGAAATTTCTCTACCATCTCCGAGGTCAATAACCTCTCTAAAAACTTTTGGTTTCATAATTTTACTTTAGAATCTACTTCATAGAAGTAAATAAATTAATTCATGGTTAAACTTGTAGTTGTGTTGTCTGACCTATTTTAAAAAGGTCATAGTTTGCCAATGAATTACTCTAGTTTCCATTTCTTTATCACAAAGAATGGCCTTTCGGATTTTTTAACGAAAATAGACAACTTTTGATCTAAATCCTAAACTGAATCAAAAAAGGTTCAAAAATAAAAGAGAGGCAAAATGCCTCTCTTAAATCTTATTTTCTTAAACCTAGTTCTTTTACGATTGCACGGTATCTTGTAATATCCGATTTAATCAAATAGTTCAAAAGATCTCTTCTTTTACCTACCAATTTCACCAAAGATCTTTGGGTATTAAAATCTTTACGATTTCCCTTTAAATGATCAGTCAGATGATTAATTCGCACAGTGAATAATGCAATTTGTCCTTCAGAAGAACCAGTGTCTGTTACAGATTTTCCATGTTTTTCGAAAATCTCTTTCTTTTTTTCAGTTGTCAAATACATGCTAACATTAAGTTTAAATTAATAATTTTTATGTACTAATATTTAATTAGGCGGCAAAGATAACATTATTATTTTGATTGACAACAAACTATCTATAGCTGAAAAAAAATGGACCTTGAGATTAAACCTTTTCTAAAAATCCCTATCCAATAATAAACCAATTTTAAAGTTATGAAGAAATTTATCGAAATGAAAACATCTGAAAAACAATTATTCCGAAAGATTCCTACTCTATTAGGAATATTTCTATTCATTACCCTCTTATTAAGCTCTTGCGATAGCGACGATAGCTCCTCAGACGGAGAGTTCAGTGCCACAATTCTTGACACCGCAAGCGAAATTACCGAAATTGATGATACCAGCGAAAACATCAATGAGATTATTGAAAGTGCCTATTTGGAAGTCGCGACGTCTGATTTTTTTAAATCTTCCGAATATAAAAATCAGCAAGACAAACGTTTCCTCTCTGATTGTGTCGTAGTTTCAAAAGAATTCATGGATGATTATATTGAGATTATTCTCGATTATGGAGAAGGTTGCACAACCAAAAAAGGGCATGAAGCTAAAGGGAAAATAATCATTCATGTAGATCTGAGCTTAGAAAATGCAGTTGTCAACATGAGCTATACCTTTGATGAATTCTATATCAACAATAAAAAAATAGAAGGTAATGTTCAAAAAAAGAGGTCTAGAACAAACGAAAACGGGAATCCGCAGTCGCAAATCAACAGAGAGATCAAAATTATCTGGGAAGATGCTTCCTATTCAACAATTAAGGGAGAAAGAATTAGAGAATGGACAGATGGAAAGGAGAATGACATTTGGGGTGACAATATTTTTAGTATTACAGGAAGTTGGGTTATCACTAAAAGAGATGGTACCTTAATTACCGATACTATTACAGTACCCCTTGTAAGAAAGCTGGCCTGCAGGTTTATTGTAAGCGGAGTCGTAGAGATCATTAGCAATGACAAAACAAATATACTTGATTATGGCAATGATGAATGTGATGATTTGGCAACCATAACTAAAGAAGATGGAGCTTCTTATGAAATTCACATAAATCGGAAAAAGTGGAAATAAAACAAAAAAACCTCTTCCTTATCGGAAGAGGTTTTTTTGTTTTATTTATTGCAGTTAATCTTATTTTCTAATCGGATTGTTTTGAATCAAATCTATATAAAGATTCACTTGTTCTTTCAATATTTTCCTTTCAACAATCTTGTCAAGAAAACCATGTTCCAAAAGAAATTCAGAACGCTGGAACCCTTCTGGAAGATCTTTTCCGGTTGTGTCTTTCACAACTCTTGGGCCCGCAAAGGCAACTAAGGCATTTGGCTCAGCAATGTTAATATCCCCTAGCATAGCGTAAGAAGCCGTGGTTCCTCCGGTAGTAGGATCGGTGCACAGAGAAATATATGGAATCTTCGCTTCTGCAAGTTGTGCCAGCTTTGCAGATGTCTTTACCAATTGCATCAACGACAAAGAAGCTTCTTGCATTCGTGCCCCTCCAGATTTGGAGATCATTAAAAAGGGAACTTTCTTTTTTATGGAATAATCAATCGCTCTTGCAATTTTTTCACCAACAACACTTCCCATAGAACCTCCAATAAAACTAAAGTCCATAGCGGCTATAACCAAGTCTTTACCTAAGGATTTCCCAATAGCAGTTCGAACAGCATCGTGTAAATTTGTTTTTTTCTGTGCTTCCTTGATCCTGTCTGTGTACTTTTTTGTGTCTACAAATTTCAAGGGGTCCTTAGCCGTTAACTTTGTATCCAGCTCCTTGAATTTATTATTATCGAACAAGATTTCAAAGTATTCGGCACTGCCAATTCGAACATGGTATCCGTCCTCCGGACTAACATATAAATGAGCTTTTAAATCATCCGAATCAATGACTTTACCGCTTGGTGTTTTATACCACAAGCCTTTGGGTGTGTCTTTTTTTTCGTCTGTAGGGGTTTGTATTCCCTTATTCTGTCTTTTAAACCAAGAACTCATACCGTCTGTTTTACATTGTGATTATTCTGCCAACAAAGATTATAAAAATTAAGTTAAACCCGCAAGTTATAAAAAAAACGGAGTACCTCTTTAAAGAGGCACTCCGTTTTTGCAGTTCTTAAAACTAGAGCGTATCTACGTTGTTAAGGTCGCTAAACGCTTGCTTAATTCTTGCCTTAAAAGAATCTTCTCCTTTTCTTACCCAAGCTCTTGGATCGTAATATTTTTTATTAGGAGAATCAGCGCCACCAGGATTGCCAATTTGTCCCTGAAGATAATCTTTTTTGTCAAACATATAGTCTCTTATGCCTGCCATATAAGCGTATTGCAGATCCGTATCAATGTTCATTTTGATCACGCCATAACCAATGGCTTCTCTGATCTCTTCTAAAGAAGAACCTGATCCTCCATGAAATACGAAATCCACAGGATTCTTATCAGTTTTGTATTTTTCTTCAATATACTTTTGAGAATTGTCAAGGATTTTTGGAGTAAGCTTCACATTTCCTGGCTTGTACACCCCGTGAACATTTCCAAAAGAAGCTGCGATCGTAAAACGAGGACTTACTTTTAGCAATTCTTCATATGCGTAAGCTACTTCTTCAGGTTGAGTATACAATTTTGATGCATCGACATCAGTATTGTCAACACCGTCTTCTTCACCTCCGGTAATGCCTAATTCAATTTCAAGTGTCATCCCTATTTTATCCATACGTTCCAAATAACCCTTACAGATTTCTATGTTTTCCTCAATAGGTTCTTCAGAAAGATCGATCATATGTGAACTGAATAAAGGAACTCCGTTTTCTTTATAATACGATTCGCCTGCATCAAGTAATCCATCAATCCATGGAAGTAATTTTTTAGCACAATGATCCGTATGTAAAATAACTGGTACATCATAGGCTTTTGCCATTACATGAACATGTTTCGCACCTGCTATACCACCTGCAATAGCCGCTTTTTGACCTTCGTTACTTAATCCTTTTCCCGCGTTAAAATGAGCTCCTCCATTTGAAAATTGAACAATTACCGGGGCATTTAATTCTTTGGCTGCTTCAATAACAGCATTTATTGTACTTGAACTGATAACATTGGCAGCCGGTAATGCAAAACTCTTCTCTTTAGCTAATTGAAAGATCTCTTGCACCGTATCACCGGTAGCTACTCCTGATTTAATTTTTTGTGACATTTTATTTGGTTTTATTGTAAATAACTAGTCGACAAAAGTACGAAATTCTTATGACTAGAAAGGATAATTTATTCCAATATTGTATACTGCATTCCCAAAATTGTAATTGACAAACCATTTGTTGCTGGATAGCAAATAAGGCTCATAAGTCTTAAAACCAACATCAAATCTAAAGACTAAAAATCCAAAATCATACCTGAGACCAATTCCAGAGCCAACAGCTGTGTATTTAAGTGAACTTAAACTTGTCAGTTTTCCCTTTTCACTCACCAAATTAGAATTTGTAATGTCCCAAATGTTTCCTGCATCAATAAAAACTGCCCCGTTAAACTTATTGCTTAGCTTGAGTCTGTACTCAAGATTTCCAACCAATTTGAAAGTAGCGACCTTGTATTCTAAATTATTCAATTCGCCACCTGGCCCAAGATCAAAAGTTCTCCAAGCCCTGATCTCATTACTTCCACCGGCACTATAACTTCTACTAAAGGGTATATTTGAAGAATTCCCATAAGGAATAGCCGCCCCTACAAAAGTTCTAAAAACGAGAACGTCCTGATCTCTTAGTTCCCAATATTTTTTATATTCAAATTCGGCCTTAACATATTGTGCAATTGGAACATCCAATAGGGTGCGTTGGCCGGAATCATTCTCGTTTTGAAATACAAGATTGGTAAATGTCCCGGCTGAAACCAACCTGGCGGTAAAATGCGAAAAATTATTGTCATTTACATTTTCACGGGTATTGTAGGTAAACGAGTATGATATCACAGGAACAAAAGAGTCTTCAATCAATATGTTTCTTCTTTCATCTATATCAGAAACATCATCAAACTCATCGGGGTTTGTTTGGTCAAATCCGTTAGCTGGGTCAAGAAATTCATCCATAAATTCTAGAAAAATTTCATTATTACTGGCTTGATTATCCGGGAGGCTTATCCCAAATACATCCTCAGAAACATCATTTAGTTTTTGATATTCAGAATCGTAAATGGGAAAGTAATTGTCAATATTTCGGTTCCTTATATATGATAAATTGGCCAGGTCTATTCTATGTCCTATTTTTTTAGAACTCTTCCAGGTGTAGGCCATGCCCGCCGTCGTGGTTTGTCTGTCAAGGCCTACATTTTTCTGAAAACTCAAGCTTGCATTCAGATTGGTCGCTGGTGCCATATACTTGGGAATGAGGTTTGAAGTATTAACAGGAAACAATATTCTCGGAAAACGTAAAGAAGCACTTGATAATACTTCCCATCCGTTAAAAAAATTATTGCTGTCAGAAGGGTCTTCCGCTAAATTAAATAATGATCCTTGAAAAGATAATTCCATAATTTCCGAACCTTTAAACATATTTCGCCCTAAAAATGCAAATTTTCCAAGAATTCCAAAAGGTTTAATATTTGAAGTGGTGGCATCAAGATCGACAGTAATTGCATATTTTTTCAAGGGTGTAAGATACACGTCTGCAGTTAGGGATTCGTCCTCGTTTTCAGTATAGGAAATATCTACAGCTGAGGAAAACGTTTTAAGGTTTCTAATATAATTTTGAGTTTGTATCTTTTCAGAATCCTTATAAAGACCTCCGGGTGTTATGAATAATGAATTGACAAGATATTTAGGTTTAAATCTCATCTTATTAAAACTGTAAAAATTATACCCTTGATAATTTACCGAATCTTTGATCTTTTCACCGCGGTTGTTAATGGAAAAATCTGTGTAGACATTAACTTTACTGATGTTCTGAGTTTTGTACGACTTCTTTATTAATGTGTCATTTCTATTTACGAGCCTGTTGGGTATTTTCAACAGTACATCTTTCATATAAGAATCTTTGATGGAGTCGGTCCAAAATCCCATGCTGTAATTTTTAAAATGATATATTCCTGAATTTCTAAATAACTTGACAAGTCGTGACTCTTCCTTTTCAAAATCTTCAAAGACAAAAGGTTTCCCTTGTTTTAAGTATGATTTATCTTTATGAGCCAAATAGATTGAATCCAAAACAGGGGATTCAATTTCGGCATTAACGGAGTCAATTAAATATTGGGTATTGGTTTTGACGTCATAGATTACTTCGAGCTCCTTATCACCAACCCTGAGCGTATCAAAATTTACTTCAGCTTCAAAAAACCCATTGGAAATATAATAGTCCTTTAATGTGTTTGCTGACCTTTTAGCTTTCTTTTCATCAAAAATAACAGGCGCCTCTCCTTTTCTTAAAAACCAATTGTTAACCCCCTTTTTGTTGTCGTAAATTCCATAGGTTTGTTTTTTAGAAAAAAGGCTCACGTATCGCTCATACTTTTTTTGATGATTTTCAATCCATTCGTCAAAAGTCATTTCATAATCCGGATTCCCAAAGTTGTATAAGTAAAGTGACAATGGCATTCCAAAAGATTTTCGATTCGGCTTTTGATCAAGATAATTGTTGATCTTAGGATCCTTATTTTTTTGCCCATTGATCAAAACATTATTTACTTTGAGCAAATTTTCATTTTCTTGCACATATTTAATACTATTGCAAGATGCCAATTGCATAAGTATCCATACAAATAATAATATTTTGGCGAAAGAAGATGGCAATAGCAGTATTTTAAGTTATTCAAAAGTAATACTATTTAAATGTTAAGCAAAAATCAGGTAAAGTTTATCAGGAGTTTAAAGAAAAAAAAAATTCGACAGGCCCATCACTTGTTTGTGGCTGAAGGAATCAAGGTGGTTGAAGAGCTGATTAACTCGTCTTTTAACAGTCACAAATTGTTTTGTACTTCCTCTTACCTAAACCCGTTTAAAATATCTGATTTACAAATAATTACAGAGAAAGAACTTAGTATGATCAGTGATTTTTCCAATCCAAATCAAGTGATTGGAGTTTTTGAAATACCCAAGGAAAAAGAACCGCAAAAAAACGGGCTTACAGTCGTGTTGGATGGTATCAATGATCCGGGAAATTTGGGCACCATCATAAGATTATGTGATTGGTTTGGTGTTTCCCAGTTAATCTGCTCTGAAAATACCGTTGATTGTTTTAATCCAAAAGTTGTTCAGGCAAGTATGGGGTCCTTAACCCGGGTAGCTATAAACTATGTAGATCTGAAAGATTATTTGACTTTAGAATCAAGAGTTATTTACGGAACTTTCCTCAATGGTGAAAACATCTACAAAACCAAACCTGAACCCAATTCAGTTATTGTTCTGGGTAACGAAGCCAATGGTATATCCGATTCGATCAAAACATTGGTTCAAAAAAAAATAACTATCCCACAATTTGACGAAAAGCAGCAAACTGAAAGCTTGAATGTGGCGACAGCAACGGCTATCTTTTTAAGCGAATTTAGAAGGTGATTAAAACTGATTGATGGTTCCTCGGATAGCCACTAATTTGCTAAGCAAATCCTCGAGATACTCCAATTTTAACATATTGGCTCCATCCGATTTCGCTACCTGCGGATCGTGATGTGTTTCAAGGAAAATACCATCAACGCCCACGGCAATTCCAGCTCTTGCAATCGTTTCGATAAGTTCCGGTTTTCCTCCGGTAACTCCGCTGCTCTGGTTGGGTTGCTGCAGAGAATGTGTTATGTCTAAAACAGTAGGAGCGTATTTTTGCATAACGGGAATTCCTCTGAAATCAACGATCATATCCTGGTAGCCGAACATGGTTCCCCTGTCAGTGATCATTGCTTTGTCATTACCTGAGTCATAAACTTTTTTCACGGCGTGCTGCATAGCTTCAGGGCTCATAAATTGCCCTTTTTTCAGGTTAACCGTTTTTCCGGTATTCGCTGCAGCAACTACTAAGTCAGTTTGTCTAACTAAAAAAGCAGGAATCTGAAGAATATCGACATATTCTGCCGCCATGACCGCATCATTTTCAGTATGAATATCAGTCACTGTTGGAATATTGAATTCTTTAGAAACCTTTCTTAGAATTTTCAATGCCTTTTCATCTCCAATCCCGGTAAAACTGTCTATTCTTGATCTGTTAGCCTTTTTAAAACTTCCTTTAAACACATAGGGAATCCTCAGTTTATCCGTAATAGTAATGACTCTTTCTGCTATTCGCATCGCCATATCTTCTCCTTCAATGGCACAAGGTCCGGCCAATAAGAAAAAATTATTCGAATCGAGGTGTTTAATTTTCGGTATTAAGGCTAAATCCATGGATTAAAAGTTTTTTCAAAGATACATTTAAGTTGCTCATTCTTAAAAAATGGAAACGTCCCATTGAATTCTGACCATATGCTCTGTATTGTCTTCAACATCGAATTGATTATAGTCAAGATAAGAATAGTCTAAAGTGAGTTTATTCTTATGTCCTTTAAAGAACCAGTTCACCCCCAAAGTATACTCTAGATTATTATTATCTGAAATGTTCGTATCTGGATCATAAAAAGCCTGACGTGCAAAAACCTCAAGAGGTTTTGGAAATTTCTCAAAAAGATAATGAAAGAAATAACCTACTTGAAAATAATTCCCCATTAACATAGTTTCCTCAAGATTAACCGTATCATCAATATTCTTGAAGTGTAATTCTTGATCAAAACTAAGCCCTCTATATTTAAAGGCTGTTTCAATTAAAAATTGCTCTACTTTATACTGCCCTTCAATTCCATTTTCAAATCCAAAGAGTTGTCCCCCTCCACTAGTTGAGAACCTTGTGTAGGGTGAAGTATTGGTCACCCCAGCGACGGCTATGGAAGAGATGAATTTTTCATGGAATTTTAAATCAGAACCTGAAAAGCCAAGTTCTTTGCCATTCGGGTTCCATTGAAGCCTGAGCATGTACATTAGGTCATCATCATCGCCCAACGTCCCGCCTCGGCCACTACCCGTAAGGACCTCTGCCCAATAATTGAAATTGGCTGCACCTCCACCGTCAATATTCCCATATAGAGAAGCTCCCTGTTGCCGATCAATTGTAAAAACCCTGTTGATAAGAGAACGTTCCAGGCCGGTCTGCTTTCCGGATGAGATGATCCTTTCACGTGAATACCTGGCCTTCCATTGGCCTACCCTAAATTTCAAATAGGGAAGTTTTTCGATCTGAGCCCTGAAGTCGAGTAGATTTCCACCTCGAACGTCTTGTTCAAGATAAAAGTTGAATTCCGGTCGCCCTACATAACCCCCGAATTTGATCCTGGCTCGACTAATACCCAAATTGATGTCATCATCACTAAAATCATCCGCATTGGTCGGAAAGTTGTTATGCGGGTACGCTGCTCTGAATTGACCTCTAAAGTCAATATAAAACATATACTTATCATCCTCAAAATGGAATTCAAATCCCTTCCCCTTTTTTAAATAAAAATCCATTGTATCATCGGGTTTCTTTTCTTCTTCCTGCGAAAAAGAATTAGAGACCCAAAAAATGACAAAAACGACAATTAAAACGACTCGACGCATACGCAATTTGTTAACTAGTTAAGTTCTGAAAAAGTGATTCCAAGCTAATTGTTTTTCTATTTAATTGCAAGGTTCTCAATCCATTATTTAGAGCAAAATCAAAAACCTCCCCACGCATATCCTTTTCAGTCCCGAAAACCAGGTTCCAATGATTCTCAGCAATATTGTTGGCTTCTTTAAGGTTTGGAAGAGATGTTAACAACTGCTCTTCAACACTTAAATCAAATTCTACCTGAATGATCTGGCTCTGATCTGTAAGTAAATCGCTAAGCTTTTTATCTGCAACAATATTCCCCTTGTTTATAATGATTACCCTGTCACACATGGCTTCAACCTCTTGCATGATATGTGTCGATAATAGAATTGTTTTAGACTTGCCTATTTCCTTGATCAGGTCTCTTATATCTTTTAATTGATTCGGATCGAGACCCGTTGTGGGTTCATCAAGGATAAGAACTTCAGGATCATGCAATAGCGCTGCCGCCAAACCAACACGCTGTCTAAACCCCTTTGACAATTGGCCAATTTTCTTCCCTTTAATGTCTGATAAACCCACTTGATTAATAACCTCCTCTATTCTTTCTTTTTCTATATGGTGTATATCAGCATGAAATTTGAGGTATTCTCTTACATAAAAATCGAGATACAAGGGATTGTGTTCGGGTAAATAGCCTATCGATTGCTTTACTTCAATATCGTTCTTCAGGGTATCATATTCATTAACCCTCACCTTTCCGCTCGTTTGATCAATATAGGTAGCAATGATTTTCATCATTGTTGACTTTCCTGCTCCGTTCGGACCTAAGAACCCTACAATTTCACCTGAGTCAATCTTAAAACTAATCTGATTCAGTGCCTTTTGCGTACCATATTCTTTAACTACTTTATCAACTTCGATTGACATATACAAATTTCTTAATTTCCACTGCAAATAAACGAATTTTTGATAGATTGAGTTTTAATATGTATAAATATAAGGAGGTGTTTCCCAAATAAAATTGAATTATCGTCAATCTTTTTTAAAAAAGACTTGTAATTGATAAATTAATTCATAGATTTGCTGACTAATTTTGATTTTAATGACAAATTCTGTACAAATAGCTAACTGGTTTTACTTTTATTTTTTTACAAAAATAAAGTAGAGACTCCTGGTGTATAGATTAGTTTTAACAACATAGTAAGTCTCGTATATCGAGGCTTTTTTTTTTATCCAAAAGAGAAGAATGAAAATAGCCATACAGGGAATAAAAGGATCTTTCCATCATATCGTTGCCAATAAATATTTTGGTAATGATATAGAGTTGTCGGAATGCATGTCTTTTACTGAAATTCCTTCCCTACTCACAGATGAGCTGGCAGACAGCGGCGTCATGGCCATTGAAAATTCTATTGCTGGTGCTATTTTACCTAATTACGCGTTGATCGACGAATATGATCTTAGTATAGAAGGGGAAGTTTACATAAATATCCACCACCATTTGATGGCACTCAAAGGACAGGGTATCGAAGATATTAAAGAAGTCTGGTCTCACCCCATGGCCCTATTGCAATGCAGAAAGTTCTTCAGAAACAGGCCGGAGATAAAATTAATTGAAGAAAAAGACACCGCCGAAGTCGCAAAAAGAATCGGGGAAAAGAATCTTAAAGGAATTGCAGCTATTGCAAGTAAAATGGCCGCTGACATGTATGGCCTTGATGTTTTGGCAGATGATATTCAAACCATAAAGAATAATTCTACACGTTTCTTTATCCTTAAAAAGGGAAATGACAGTCCGTATCACCCGAGTAAATTAGGATCTGTAAAAGATAAGGCTTCCATCAAATTTATAACGAAACACGATGCCGGAAGTCTGGCTGAAATACTTGATATATTTGGAAAGCATGACTTAAACCTAACCAAAATCCAGTCACTACCCATTATAAATAAACCTTGGAATTATGCATTTTTTATTGATTTGGTAATCGATGATTTTGTTTTGTACAAAAACGCCCTTCATCTAATATCAAAAAAAGTTACCCATTTAAAAATTCTTGGAGAATACCATCAAAATAAAGTATAAGCATGTTGCCTAAAGCGAAAAGACTTAATGACGTAAAAGAATACTACTTCTCCATAAAACTGAGAGAAGTGAGGTCGCTAATAGATCAAGGTAAGCCCATTGTTAATTTGGGTATTGGAAGCCCTGATCTGGCACCTCCTGCAACGGTTACAGCTGCTTTAAAAAATGCTGATGTTCACGGGTATCAAAGTTATCAGGGCCTTCCCGAACTCAGGAAAGCCATGGCTTCTTTTTATAAAAAGTACTACGGAGTAGATTTGGGATTTGAGCATGAAATATTACCCCTTATGGGCTCAAAAGAAGGTATACTGCATATATCAATGGCCTTTTTGAACGAGGGAGATCAGGTTTTAATTCCTGATCCGGGTTACCCGACTTATGCCTCCGTTACCAAGCTAATTCAGGCTGTTCCCGTGACCTATGCTTTAAAGGAAACCAATAACTGGTGGCCTGATTTTAAAGAAATAGAAACATTAGATCTCAGCAAGGTTAAAATCATGTGGGTGAATTATCCACATATGCCTACTGGCAGCAATGCGGGTGAAAAATTATTTGAAGAATTGATTGCGTTTGGAAAAAAGCATCAGATTCTAATTGTAAATGATAACCCGTACAGCTTTGTTTTGAATGATAATCCTAAAAGTATTTTATCGGTTCATGGGGCAAAAGATATTGCTATAGAACTGAATTCTCTTAGTAAAACCTTCAACATGGCTGGCTGGAGAGTGGGAATGGTCGTAGGTCATGAAGAACATCTCGATGCAGTCCTTAAGGTAAAAAGCAATATGGACTCCGGTATGTATTTTGGTATTCAACAAGGGGCCATTGAGGCTTTGGGACTATCTTCTGAATGGTTTGATCAAATGAACATGGTTTATAAGAAAAGAAGAGAAATCATTTGGGAAATATGCGACGAATTAAATTGCACATATGACAGAGAGAGTTCAGGACTTTTTGTATGGGCAAAAATTCCATCAAATAAAACCTCGCAGGAAATGACCGATCACATATTATATCAGTACGATGTTTTTATAACTCCCGGAACTGTATTTGGTGATCAGGGTGAAGGATATATTCGTTTTTCCCTATGCGTGGATGAGACTAAAATGAAGGAAGTGCGTCATCGCTTATCTAAATACGAAGCATCATGAAAAAAATAGCTATAATAGGATTAGGACTTATTGGAGGGTCGCTGGCTCTCGAACTTAAAAAGAATTCATGGGCTACTATTTACGGAATCGATAAGAATCCTGAGCATTTGAAAAGGGCCCTTGAACTTGGTATCATCTATAAAAAAGCTGACCTTGATATTATCCCTGAAATGGACGTTGTTATCATCGCTGTTCCTGTTAATATTATTCCTGAATTGTCTATTCAGGTTCTGGGACTTATAAGGGAAAATACGTTGGTTTTTGACGTGGGTTCAACTAAGGCAGCGGTTTGTGATGCGATTAGAAACCATCCAAAAAGAAAGAATTTTGTTGCCCTTCACCCCATCGCCGGGACAGAGTTTTCGGGTCCGGAGGCAGCCATATATGACCTGTTCACAGACAAGGTCAATATCATTTGTGAAAAAGAATTGAGTAGCCCTGAAATGATCGAGAGAAGCTTGTCTGTTTTTGAAAGCCTGAAAATGAGAAATGTGTTTATGGATTCGGCCGTGCAGCACGATAAGCATATTGCCTATGTTTCACATCTTTCTCATATTAGTTCCTTTATGCTCGGGAAAACAGTTTTGGAGATAGAAAAAGATGAAAAAAACATTTTTAATATGGCAGGAAGTGGATTTGCTTCTACAGTCAGACTGGCTAAGAGTAATCCCGAAACATGGACACCCATCTTTCTTCAAAACAGTGATAACCTATTAAAATCCCTTGAAGAATACATTAAAAACCTTAATCAATTTAAAGATATCTTAACTAGAAAATCAGCCGATGACGTTTTAAACATCATGCAAAACACAAATAGAATTAAAGACGTGTTGGCCGGTATTAAACATGAATGAAAATGGAAAACAAAAATTTTAGAACATGGTTGGATGCAATGGAATTATCACATCCTTTGGTAATTGCAGGACCATGTAGTGCAGAAAGTGAAGAGCAAGTGCTTGAGATCGCTCATGAATTAAAAAATACAGATGCAACGGTTTTCAGAGCAGGAGTTTGGAAACCCAGAACCAGACCTGGTTCTTTTGAAGGAAATGGGGCAATTGCACTACCTTGGTTAAAAAAAGTTAAAGAAGAAACAGGCCTTTTAACAGCTGTAGAAATTGCCAATGCGCAACATGCAAAATTAGCGTTGGAATTTGATATCGATGTGCTGTGGATCGGTGCGCGCACAACTGTGAATCCATTTGCCGTACAGGAAATTGCGGATGCTATTCAGGGCACAGACAAAATAGTTCTTATAAAGAACCCTATTAATCCTGATCTTGCCCTTTGGATTGGAGCCATCGAAAGGCTACATAAGATGGGGGTAAAAAACCTGGGAGCAATTCACAGAGGCTTCTCTTCTTTCAGAAAATCCAACTATAGGAATATTCCTAGTTGGCAAATTCCAATCGATCTTAAAAGTAAATATCCAACTTTACCGATTATCAATGATCCTTCTCATATTTGCGGGAACAGATCGGGAATATTTGATGTGTCTCAAACGGCTCTTGATCTTAAAATGGATGGCTTAATGATTGAAACACATTGCCACCCTGATGAGGCCTGGAGTGATGCCAAGCAGCAGATAAAACCAGAACGGCTGATGGAAATTATGACCGAACTTAAGGTTAGAAAACCACGGTTTGAACGCGAAGAATCACTTTCTAAACTAAATGCACTTAGAAAGGAAATCAACGCCAAGGACGAACAACTATTGGAAACGCTTTCTGAAAGAATGGAAATTGTTGAGAACATTGGCAAAGCAAAAAAGGAAAGTAATGTTGCCGTGCTTCAAAACGCGAGATGGAATGAAATTCTAGGGAATGTGGTTGAAAAGGGAGAAACACAGGGACTGTCTAAAATATTCATAGAAAGGATCTTTAAGGCCATTCACCAGGAATCTATCGCCCACCAGGAACAAATCATTAACGGTTAATTCTATTGACAACACATTTCATTATTCTCTGGGATTCTTATCTTTACATAAGAATCCCAGAGATGATTTGTTTTCATGACGACTAATTCTATAAATTTGAAATTTTTATACTGGTCTTCGATGTCAAAACTTACTTTGGTAAATTATTTTTTCAAATGATCGTACATAATTTAGATAAAACCAATTCTATTCTGAATCAGTTTGTTTCTGAAATCCGAGATATAACTGTTCAAAAGGATTCTATGAGGTTTAGAAGGAATATTGAAAGAATTGGGGAGATTCTCAGTTATGAATTGAGCAAGAAGTTAAATTTTCAAGATCTCCAAGTGCAAACTCCCTTAGGAGTAAAAAAAGTTCCACTCATTTCTGATCAACTTGTTTTGTGTTCGGTGCTCAGAGCCGGATTGCCTCTACATCTGGGTATCCTGAATTATTTCGATCAAATTGAAAATGCATTTATTTCGGCTTACCGACACCATAGCTCCCCGGAAATATTTGAAATTAAAGTGGAGTATCTGGCAAGTCCCTCTCTTGACGAAAAAATTCTCATCCTGGCTGATCCGATGCTTGCCACAGGAAGTTCTCTGGCGGCGGTTTATAAAACCTTAAAAAAAATGGGGGAAATTAGTCAGGTACATCTTGTTTCGGTTATCGCCGCTAAAGAAGGAATTGACTATGTATCAAAACATTTTCCAGAAAACACACATTTGTGGGTGGCCACTATTGACGACAAATTAAATTCAAAAGGCTATATCGTTCCTGGACTTGGTGATGCAGGTGACCTCGCTTTTGGAAATAAATTGTAACCTTATAAATAATTAATTATAAAAGTTACAATAAACAGGTAGATGATCAATTCTTTGATCCAATATCTGTTGATTACCTGAAGATAATTCGCAAATAAAATAGTCAATGGGAAAAAGAGGAAAATAAGCTCTGAACCATTCTTATTTGCTGCAATCAAAGCTATCACCAATGAGATCCCAATATGCAGTATCAGTAAGGACCAGGTAGCCTTAAAATCAATTTTGGCTATTAAAGACCTTTTAGTAGTAGGATAAATCGCAATCAAAACCATTAATCCAATCAAAATCAAGGGAGTTAATAAATTCGATGAATTATATTCATTTACACTAAAGTCAAAACTCCATTTCCATAAATTTCTGAATCGTTCAAGGTCGTCAAATGCAAGCAAATAAGTATATGACAAAAAAATTGGGGTCAGAACACCAATAATTGGAATCAAAAAATTACGCCAATCAATCTTTCGAAAGATCAATATGGCTGCGTAAAGCAGAATCAAATAAAACAAACTCCATGCATAGAAGAGACTTGCAATACCTATCCAGAAAGCTCCGTCAAAAATCTTTTCCTTGGTCTGAATTGATGATCGGAGGCTATAAATTCTTCTAAAAGCCAAAAGCAAGATGAAATTTGAGATAAAAACACTTTCATTTATAAACGAATTAGGGAAATAACTGCTAATGAGAATATAAAACAGAATTGCATAAGAGTTGTCTTCCGTCAAGGAGTTTTTCCGAATAATAAAATTCAAAACAAAAACTGTTGCTATTGCTAGGAAAAGAAATAATCCATTCTTAAGAAAGAAATAAAAGTTAAGTGGCTCCGAATTGGTATTAAGCAGCACAATAATAAAAATAATAAAAACCAAAATCGAAAGGACCAAAAAATTTATTGGCTTGGTTTTATTAAAAAAATTGGCAATCATGATGATATTTTTTAATTTTGCCCCGAGTTAATTGTAAACTCGACTATATTTGCGGCAAGAAGAAGCTAATGTAAAAACTTTTACAACAAGAGCCTCTAGGTTTAAGTTGATTTTAAAAAATTTAATATGATTTCAAATAATTTTTTCAGAGCTCTGGCAGAATTCTTTACTGATGTACTATTCAGTCCTTACGAAGCCATAAGATCTCTTGATGGCTGGTGGGTTTCAAATTTATTTAACGCCATTCTTTTTGTTGTAACTGCAAGTTTATTTGTTTACTGGCTTGGTCAACTTCAAAAGTTTAGAAAAACGAATACGGAGTAATCATTATACAAAATTTAAGTTTCTTTGGGAAGCAAGAACAAATTAAAGCGATTCAGGGAGAATGAATCTTTTGACAATGTAATTCAACCGAGTCGTGAAGAAGTTCTTAAGGGATTCCCCCTAAAAGGTCAATGGAGCTCCTTTTTTAAAAATAAGAATCCTATCGTTTTAGAACTTGGTTGTGGAAAGGGTGAATATTCCGTGGCTCTTTCTGAAAAGTATCCAGATAAAAACTTTATTGGCGTTGACATTAAAGGCGCGCGTTTTTGGAGAGGGGCTAAAACTGCTCTTGAAAATGATTTTCATAATGTTGCTTTTCTGAGAACTCAAATTGAGCTCATTGACCATTGCTTCGGTAAAAATGAGGTCTCCGAAATTTGGATCACTTTTCCTGATCCTCAAATAAAATACAAACGAACCAAGCACCGTCTCATTACAAAACCGTTTTTAGAAAAATACCAACAGATTTTAGAGTCTACTGGTTGCGTTCATTTAAAAACAGATAGTGAATTTCTTCATGGCTATCTCCTGGGGCTCTTGCATGAAGGAAACCATAATATTATCTTTGCGAATCATGACATTTACAATAGCAGCAGTCCTCCTAAAGAAGCAACTGCAATTCAGACCTTTTACGAGAAACAGTATCTCGATGTCAAAAAAGCCATCACTTATATCAAGTTTCGAAGCAAGTATTGATTTTTATTGGTGTTTTAATACCAAACATTTAACAAATTATTATTTTTAAAAAGTGATAGAAGACAGATTTTTTTTTAGGGTGTATGAAGTAACCAAACAAATTCCCTTTGGACGTGTTTCTTCCTATGGTGCAATTGCCAAATATTTGGGTACAGCCCGATCAGCCAGAATGGTTGGCTGGGCCTTAAACGTCTCACATTTAGATGATTCTATACCTGCACATCGGGTTGTAAATCGAATTGGACTTTTAACCGGGAAGCATCATTTTAAAGGTTCAAATTTGATGCAACAACTACTGGAAAATGAAAATATTAAGGTTGAAAACAATCAGGTTGTTGCGTTCAAAAAATTGTATTGGGACCCGAATATTGAATTAATTAAACAATAAATCCTTAAATAATGAGTTTTTTGTTTTTAAAAAGGAGATTAAATAATTTTCTTTTTTATATTTGTGCCTAATTGACTTAAACTTTTAACGAAACGATGAAGAAACATTTACCTAAACTTTGTGCTGTATTACTTTTCTTCTTTTTTATAAATTCTAGCGCGCAGACAAGTCTTAGTCATGAACTTGGGGTATCACTTGGTATAGCTTCTTTTCAGACAGATATGGGGCTTAGTACTGAATTTTCTGCTGCAAATCAAGCCACATTGGCTTTTGGAATTTCACATTATTTAAAGTTTTTTGGTAGTCAATACAACTGGAGGAGTGGCTCTACCTTTTTTAGTGAACATTTCAAATTAAAAACAGAGTTGTCTTATATAAATAATTCCAATGTCTCTTTTAAGCCTGAAGGTATTGACCCAAAATTAGACAACATGAAAGCTGCGATAAAGCTTTTTAATGTTGGGTTAAATTTGGAGTATTATATTCTTGAGCTTGAAGATTATTCTTCATTTTACAAAACATCCGGATCTATAAACCCCTTTGTAACTATTGGTGTTCATTACAGTTTTTCTCAACCAGATATTTTGGTTAATGACGTTTCGCTTAAAGGTCAAAATGAACCCTACACTGATTTGATAGATAAGTGGCAAGTAGGAGCCGTCTTTCTTGAATCTGAAAACATCTTTTCCGGATCGGCAGGAGCCGGGCTTCGATTTAGCTTGGAAGCACTGGATTTTAGTTTAGAAGGTCGATATGTTTATTATTTCTCCGATGTGGTTGAAGGTTTAAATGCCCCAAATGATCCGGGAAATACAGGCAATGATTCCATGGTGTTCTTTAGTACCGGGGTTACTTACGTATTTGGTAAATATTAAATCAATTCCAATGCTCTCCGAAGATCTTCAATAAGGTCCCGTTCGGCTTCTATACCTACACTTAACCTGATCAATGAATCGATTACACCGGTCTTTTCACGTTTCTCCTTAGGAATAGATGCATGAGTCATACTGGCAGGATGCCCGCTTAAGGATTCAACTCCCCCTAAAGATTCAGCAAGGATAAAAACCTTAAGATTTTCCAGAATTTTAATGGCATCCTCATATTTATTTCCCTTTAAGGTAAAAGACAGCATACCGCCAAATCCAGTCATTTGAGCCTTGGCGATGTCATGATTGGGGTGGTCTTGAAAACCTGGCCAATACACTTTTCCAACTTTTGGATGTGCTTTTAAATAGTGAGCCACTGCAGATCCATTTTCGCAATGCCGTTGCATTCGAATATGCAAGGTCTTTATTCCTCTTAATACCAAAAAACTATCCATAGGACCACTCACTGCACCACTTGCGTTTTGAATAAAATAAAGTTGATCAGCGAGATCCTTTTCTTTGACAATTAAGGCGCCCATGATCACATCAGAGTGCCCCCCTAAATATTTAGTGGCAGAATGCATCACGATATCAGCTCCAAGATCCAAAGGCCTTTGTAAATAGGGTGTTGCAAAAGTATTGTCAACAACAAGCAATATATCATTGCGCTTTGCCAGATCAGTACATCGCTTAATATCAATTATATTCAACATTGGATTTGTTGGTGATTCGACCCAAATCAATTTTGTCTTCTTATTGATACACTTTTCAATATTTCTCACATCTTCCATTCCCACAAAGTGAAACTTGATACCGAATTTTTTAAAGATAGTAGAGAATAACCTGAATGTTCCCCCATAAAGATCGTTCGTCGAGATCACTTCATCTCCAGGTTCTAATAATTTCATAATGGCGTCAATAGAAGCAAGACCCGAAGCAAAAGCCAAGCCATAATTTCCATTTTCTATACTTGCCAAAGAATTTTCCAATGCTGTTCTGGTAGGGTTACCCGTTCGCGAATATTCGTATCCTTTGTGGTCACCAGGGGATACCTGTGCATAGGTTGATGTTTGATATATTGGCGGCATTATAGCTCCAGTACTGGGATCATGTTTCTGACCCCCATGAATCACTTTTGTATTAAACTCCATAAGAAATTAATTTAAACTATTTTCATTAATGAAAGTACGACTCCGAGATGAATACCGTCATGAAAAGTACTGAAACTAAAAGCATCATCAATGCTTTTTAGTTCAATACCAGTACTGGTCATATAGGGTTTAAAGTTCTTGAACCTTCCTTTTTTATAATCCTCCTGTACGTTTCTCATTGCAACTACCAGCTCCTTTTTAACATAAAGGATGTCTGATTCTTCTATGTTTTCTGTAGCCAAAGATCCTTTTCCGTATTTGCTTACCATACCTTCCTTTATAGTGATATCAAGACCCGACAATCTATAACACAGAAGTTGTTGGGTCACCAAAACGTGTGCTATATTCCAAAAAATTGAATTTCTGAAATTAGAGGGTATCTTAACAAGCTCGTCATAAGACTTGTTCTCCATGATGTTTAACATAGATGTTCTGGTGAACAAGGCTGTTTCAAATAATTTTTCCATACTTATAAAAACTCCCTAAAAATAAGTAACTTTAAGCTTATGAAACGCCTCATCAGGAAAAATAAATGAAAAAAATTTACTACTTAAAAACCTGTGATACTTGTAAACGAATTATGAGGCCCCTTTCCCTTGACGGATTTGAAATTCGAGAAATAAAGACCGACCCAATTACACTCTCAGAACTTGAAGAAATGTTTCAGCTTTCAGGTAGCTATGAATCTCTTTTTAGCCGAAGAGCCAAAAAATATGTTGCGATGGGTCTAAAAGATCAAAATTTAAAAGAAGCAGACTACAAGCATTTGATCTTGAATGATTATACCTTTTTAAAACGCCCTGTCATCATTAGTGATCAATATATCTTTATTGGAAGTGATAAGAAAAACCTCCATCTATTAAAAGAGCATTTTATTTCCCATTAGGTCTTTCGTTGATACGAAATTTTTAAAACTCCGATCTTTAGCATATGTCAATGAAAAAAAAATACAAAATTGCCATCAGCATAGTACTTGGTGTGGTATTGATCATTTTCATGATCAGTTTTGTTATTTCAACTATTGTTTCGAGTAAGGTAGTTGAGATACTTGAGAAACAAAACAACAAAAATATTCGAGTTTCTATTGACAAAACTAAATTCAGTCTTTTTGACCGGTCCCTTGTATTCAATCAAGTCCATATAGGTCCTGCTGACTCTTCAATGATTAAACTTCACAACAACAAGCTCGAAAAAAATTCATTGCAAATACTTTCCATTTCGAGACTTAAATTCAAAGGTATTCACTTAATTCCGCTCCTTTTTTCTAAAGAACTTACAATCAATAAACTTATCATTGACGATCCACTATATCAACATTTTACAAATGGCAAAATAGAATCCTCCAAGGCCCCAAAAAAACCTGTTCGACTTGATTCGATTCACATAAGAGAATTAAATGGATTTCAACTTAATGCCATAAAAGTTATCAATTTAAAGGTTCAGTTCATAGATATTGTACAAAACAAAATTACATTTCAGAACACACCTCTTAATTTTGAAGTTGCTGGAATAAAACTTGATAAAATCACTGAAAATTATTTTAAACTTTCTCCTTTAAAAGAAGTATTTGAAATTACACGGATAAAAGTGGAATTCCCTAATATGAAGTACCGCTTGTCCATTGCTGCTTTAAAATATCATTTCGAAGAGGATCATTTGCAGATTTCCAATCTCTTATACAAGCCTATGATCAACAAAAAGACTTTAGCAAATTCATACACCTACAACAAGGAGGTTTATGACCTAAGTATTAAAGACCTCAAGATTTTTAACCTTGACATGGATAAAGTCATTGAAAATAAAGGTTTTTTCATGGATAGTGTTCAAATTACCAAGCTATACATAGATATATATAAGGATAAAAGGAAACCTTTTGATCTCAATAAAAGACCAAAATTACCTCATCAGAAGCTTAAACAAATGAAAACGCCTCTTTTGATTCATAAAATTTCTATAAATGAAAGCCAAATGGTTTATGAAGAAAAATTGGAAAATAAAGACATTCTTTTGAAAGCTACAATGAATGATATAAAGGTAAACATCTTTAATATAAGCTCTATAAAAAAATATCGTGAAGTTCCATTAAAAGTTGACATAAGCGCAAAATTTATGGGTAAAGCAACGTTACATGTGGATATGTTATTACCTCTTGCGGATGATCAAAATACTTTTTTCTTCAGTGGATATTTGGGGCCTTCTAAAATGACCTACTATGATTCTGCAATAATTCCTGCATTGGGCTTAAAAATATTGAGAGGTCAAATCGAAAGTTTGTCATTTCAGGCTTCCGCAAACAATTACAGTTCTAAAGGAACCATGAGGTTTGCATACCACGATCTGGAGGCAGAGGTTTTTAAACAAAAAAATACAGGGAAAAATAACTTTCTTAGCTGGTCAGTCAATAGTTTAATACATAAATCCAATCCTGGTAGCAATGGAGAATTGAGAGAGGCTATTCTGAATTTTGAGCGTGATATTTACAAAGGTTTTGGTAATTTTTTATGGAAGACACTGCAAAGTGGTCTTGTTAATAGTATAGCTCCCTTTGGAATGACGACGGAAAAGGCTGAGGCAAAGAAAAAAAGACACTTAAAGCGAGAACAACGAAGAAAAGATAAAAAAGAATCGTTATAAAAATTTTCTTTCTATCAAGCTTACCAGCCTGTCTTCAAGATCTTCTTTTCCTTTCCAGTTATAATTTGGTTTTACTTTATATTGAAAATAACTTATAGCCTCTTCTTTTGTGACGCATTCATTAAGTTTTGAAAGCGCTTTGTTATAATCCGATTGGCTGAAATTGAATAATTTATTCACAAAAGCTATTCTGTCATTAAGCCCTACCTGAATACTGTTCCCAAGAAGTTTGTCATTCAATGAAAGTTGTCTTGGAGCATCCTTTTTGACCTGAAATAAATTTTCGGTTTCATCTAACGAAACGGTGTCTTTAAATTCTTCTTTCTGACTCATGTCTTCCTTTATGCCATCAAAGGTTGGTTCAAAAAGATCATTTAGACTCAAAGGTTGTTGATCTTCCTCAAGTACTTCAAGGTCTTCTTTTTCATCCAAAACATTTAATTCATTTTCAACAAGATCTTCAATTTTTGTATCCTGAGCTGTTGGTATTTCTTCTTCTTTTAATGTCGCCAAAGTTTCTGTTTTGGTCTCCTCCTTATTTAAATAATGTAGAACCATCAGTTTCTCATATAACTCACGTGATTGAACAAGTCTGGATTCTATTGTAAGTGCCAGGTCCTCTTCCAAAATTTTTTCAGCCAGGATCTTAAGTTCTTTGATCAAATTATTCAACATTACTGTAATTTTTGGTAGGTATTAATCGCTGTTTGAGAAAGATACAAAATTAACATTTTCAAAAGAAAATACTACTAAAGAATTTCATTACTTTTGTTTTGACTTATAGCACTAATATTGTTATTGTCTAAGCATAAAGGTTTAAAATGTTTTTAGAAAATACCGTAAATCATACTGAAAAATTTGGCTGGATCGAAGTGATCTGCGGATCTATGTTTTCTGGAAAGACAGAAGAACTGATTCGTCGTTTAAGACGCGCCCAGTTTGCTAAACAAAGTGTGGAAATCTTCAAGCCTGCAGTTGATACAAGATACTCGGATGAACTTGTTGTTTCACACGATGAGAATGAAATTCGCTGCACACCTGTACCTTCTTCAGCAAACATTAGACTTATGGCGACCAACATTGATGTTGTGGGGATTGATGAAGCCCAATTTTTTGACGATGAAATTGTCAATGTTTGCAATGATCTCGCCAATCGCGGAATTCGCGTAATTGTAGCCGGATTGGATATGGATTTTAAAGGAAATCCTTTTGGTCCGATGCCAGCTCTAATGGCTACAGCCGAATATGTAACCAAAGTCCATGCAGTTTGCACTAAAACAGGTAACCTCGCGCATTTTAGCCACAGAACCATTCCTGACGATCGTTTAGTTGTACTTGGTGAAGTTCACGAGTACGAGCCTCTGAGCAGGGCCGCTTATTTTAACGAAAGACAAAGAGAACAGGAAGAGAAGAAGAAAATATCTAAAGAGTCCAATGAATAACAATCCAACGGTTTTAGAGATCAAGTTGTCTTCAGTAGAACACAATCTTAATTTCTTTCGTTCGAAATTGCAAAATAGCGCGAAAATTCTGGCTGTTGTTAAGGCTTCCGGTTATGGGTCGGATGCCGTTGCGGTAGCACACCATTTAGAGCGATTGAAAATTGACTATTTCGCCGTAGCCTATACAGACGAAGGAATTGCATTGAGGGATGCAGGAATAAAGACTCCTATCTTAGTACTTCACCCTCAATTGAGAAATCTGGAGCTAATTATACAATATGACTTAGAGCCTAATTTATACAGTAAAAAAATCTTCCTTGCTTTCCTTGAACTTAGCAATAAATCAGGAATACATGAATATCCTATTCATCTTAAATTCAACACCGGACTCAACCGTTTGGGATTTAAGGCTTTGGATGCGAAATTTCTTTATGATCATTTAAAAGATCAGCGATCAGTTCTATTGAAATCAATCTTTTCGCATTTGGTAGCATCCGAGGATGAAAATGAAAGAGAGTATACCTTGAATCAAATCAAATCGTTCCGCTCTATTGCGACATCCTTCGAACTTGCTTTAGGTTATAAACCCATGATGCATATGAGCAATACTTCCGGGATTCTTAACTACCCTGAAGCTCATTTTGATATGGTAAGATTAGGTCTTGGTTTGTATGGCTTTACGAATGATCCTGAGTTAAATTCAACTTTAAAAAATGTGATTTCTCTTAAAAGTATTATCTCACAGATTCATGAAGTAGCTAAAAATGAAAGTGTAGGATATAACCGGGGGTTCATGACAAAAAAGAAAATGCGCACAGCTACTATTCCTCTCGGACATGCTGATGGCTTTTTCAGGTGTCTGGGCCAAGGCAAAGTGTTTGTTAAGATAAATGGTCAAAAAGCTCCGATCATTGGGAACATCTGTATGGATATGATAATGATAGATGTGTCTGATATTAGTTGTGAAGAAGGAGACACGGTAATCATCTTTGACAGCCAGCAGGAAATTCTTGAACTAGCCTATCAAGCCAAGACAATAAGTTACGAAATTCTCACAGCTTTTGGTAACCGGATTAAACGTGTAACTCAATAATATTTTATACCTTCGTTTCAATCAAATCTTAAATCTATTATCATGCTCAAAGAATTTAAAGAATTTGCCTTAAAAGGAAGCCTTCTCGACATTGCCGTAGGTTTTGTTATGGGAGCCGCTTTCAAAAGCGTAATTACTTCATTTACAGGAGGTATAGTGTCCCCCTTAATTGGATTGCTGTTTGATTCTGACCTTAAAGATCTTAAATGGATCGTCAGAGACGGGATAGCCGATGCCGAAGGTGTAATTGAAGGTACCGTAGCAGTATTGTATGGTGATTTCATTACGAATGTGATTGACTTTATCATTGTTGCTTTTGTTATGTTCCTCGTTGTTAAAGCGGTTAACAAAACGAAAAAACAAGAAGAAGAGGCTCCGGCCCCTCCTGCAGGTCCTAGTCAGGAAGATCTTCTTATTGAGATCAGAGATCTTTTGGCTAAAAAATAGATTCTATCTTTTTTTAGACATAAATACTTCAGCTATAGACGATGAATTAGCAGCTTTTTCAATCAATTGAAATTCATCGCCTGTAGCTGTTTTTCCTGTTTCCAGGATTCGAAAATATACGCCACTCTTAGTAGTGAGCCAAAATTGCTTAATAACACGTTGGTCATTGAACCGTATCCCCAATTTAAAGCAGGGTTGGCGAGGTTTTGTAACCTGAATTACGGCTTCTCCCAATTTGTATATATTTCCAACAAGAATCTCAGATTCCTCTAATTCTGAAACGGTAAGATTTTCACCCATAAAACCATAATCCAGATTCAAAGAAGGATAAAGTGAGCTCCAATAATCATAGTGATTATAACCGTAAGCATATACGGCCTGATCAATTCCTCCATGATGCTTTCTGTCAACGACAACATCGTTTTGAACGTCTTCCTTACCCAAAAATAAAGGCCCCTCAACACTTGATTTAAAAATTCCAGTGGAATAGGTTTTTCCCTTCCATTGCACTTCTTTTCTTTTGGCTGTATTTAGAGATATAATTTTCATGAATTACTCCTTTAGATTAAGCTGATCTACAATTTTTCTGTCATTGGAAAGTCTTGGTATCTTATTTTGTCCTCCTAATTTTCCAACTGAGCGCATATATTGATCAAATCCATTTTTTTGCACTTTACTGATTAGCAATTGCTGTAAAATACTCCCCTCTATCAGGTCAAAATAATAGGTGTTTTGGCGCTGCATTTCCTGATCAATCAATTTGCCAAATGATATCAAGTCTTCAGGTTCCTGTTCGAATTCAATGAACCATTCATGATAAGGAAGTCGTCCTGATTCTGGATTTACCTGAGGGGCGACTGTAAATTCTTTAATCTTCACATGTGTATCCTTAAGTGCATATTGAACAGCCTGTTCTACTTCCTTACCAATAACATGTTCACCGAAAGCTGAAATAAAATGCTTGATTCTGCCTGTTACGATTACTCTGAATGGAGCCAGTGAAGTAAAGGCGATTGTATCTCCTATATTATAAGCCCATAATCCCGCATTGGTTGAAATGATCATCACATAGTTTACCTCGAGCTTAACATCTCTGATCGTTATTCTTTCCGGTGACTCCTTATAAAAATCCTCGGTAACTATAAATTCATAAAAGATCCCGCTATTGAGCAGCAATAACATTCCTTTATCTTTAGACGACTTCTTTTGCTGCAAGTCCTGATAGGCAAAAAACCCTTCGGAAGCAGGAAATAATTCAATTGAGTCAACTTTTCTGCCAATGAGGTGCTCCATGTTCTGTCTGTAAGGTTCATAATTGACTCCTCCATAGACGAAAAGATTAAAATTAGGAAAAATCTCTGACACCTTTTTACCTTGGTCTTCAATGAGTTTTTCAAAGTACATTTGAACCCAAGATGGAATTCCGCTGATCAATCGTAAGTCTTCAACCACAGTTTCTTTAACAATAGCGTCAACTTTGGTTTCCCAGTCATCTATGCAATTGGTTTCCCATGATGGCAACCTGTTTTTTTGAAGATATTTTGGCACGAAATGAGCTACAATTCCAGAAAGTCTTCCAGTTTTAACCTTAGCTGATGAATCGATCTCCGGTGAACCTTGTAAAAAGATCATTTTCCCACTTACGAAATCAGATTTTCCTGTTTCTGCGATATATAAAAGCAAGGCTTCTTTGGCTGCCGATATCTGATAGGGCATTGAATCATTCGTTATAGGAATATATTTGGCACCGGAAGTAGTTCCAGAAGTTTTGGCGAAATACAAAGGCTTACCCTTCCAAAGAATATCAGATTCGCCACGGCGAATAAGCTCAACATATTCCTTTAAACCTTCATAATCACGAACAGGAACATAACGTTTAAAATCCTCATGGGTTTTGATCTTGTTAAATTGATGATCACGCCCAAATTTGGTATTATTAGCTGATTCAATTAGTTCTTTGAAGGTCTTATCCTGAGTTTGATAAGGAACATTGGCCCAAGCATAAACCTGTTTGGCAACAATTCGGGCGTAAATTTTAGCGAGATATGACTTTATCACAAATTAAAAATCTAGTATTATTAGGCCAGAAAACTGGTTTAATCGAAATTTATATAGTTGGTAGGATTCACAGGGAATCCATCATTCCAAAGCTCAAAATGCAGATGAGCTCCTGTAGAAAAATCTCCGGTGGAGCCCGCGCTGGCAATCACTTCTCCTGTTTTCACAAGTTCTCCCTGCTCTTTAAAAATAGAAGCATTGTGTTTATAAATTGATGTAAATCCCTGGCCATGTTCAATTACAATCACATATCCGGTATCAGCAGTAAATCCCTTAAATATAACTGTGCCATCAGCAACAGCTTTTACAGGAGTATCCTGATCAACAGCTATGTCTACGGCAAAATGCTTCTCCTGATCGTCATATTGTTGGGTAATCTGCCCCTTTATCGGGGATGAGAAAACAATATCAGTATTCCTCTCGGCCTGTTGAAAAACACTAAATCTATCCATTTGTTCTACTTCTTCCCTAAAAATTGAATCTACCGGGGAAGGAGCAAAATCGATCTCATCAATTTGAAATTGTCTTAACACTGAGTCTTTATTAAAAGTAACTCTTTTGATCTCTCCCTTCAGAACTTGTTGAATGTTTTCTATATACAGGTCATTTACAGATAGGATCTGATTCAAAGAATCAACTTTATAAACCAAATTAGTTGTTTCCTTTATCATTTCAGAGGAAGAGTATCCCTGTATGTATTCCTTAAGAGGCGTCAAAGCAATAAGTAAAATCGTCAGAATAATCAAAAGAGCGGAAAAAATACCCCCAAATACAAAGGCATTCAAGCGATTCAGCTTAAATGAAAAACGCTCTTCAAAAGTATCCTCGTTCAACACCACGAAGCGATACTTAAAAGTTAATTTTTCTCTAATTTTTTCTTTTCTGCTTTTCTCCATTATCCTGATTTCAGCACAAATATACAATGTTTTTAAGTTCTCAGATAAGCTCTTATTTGCTTTTTAGACTCTTTTAAAATAGCAGTTTCGCTATTTATAAAAATTCATTTCATCGAGATAAGCCCAGGCTTTGTGGGGCATAAGAGTTCTTATATTTCTTCCTTCTTTGATCGCATTTCTTATAAATGTTGAAGAAATTTCAACAATTGGAGCTTCAACGAAATGCACTTTTTCATGGGTTAAAAGTTCAGTGGGATCCTTTTTTTCAGAGACTCTTGGATAAACATAAAGTTCGTGATGCTCTAAAATTTTTTCATAATTCTTCCATTTAGGGAATGACTTCAAATTGTCAAGTCCCATAATCAAATGAAAATGATGTTGGGGGTATTTTTCCTGTAAATGAACTAAGGTATTGATCGTGTAATTGGGCTGGGATAAGCCGAACTCTATGTTGCTTGGCTTAATTTTAGGGTAATCTTCAGTGGCCTGCATTACGAGCTGATATCTATGATGATCTTCAAGCAGGGTCTTTTTCTTCTTAAAAGGGTTGTGAGGCGTTACAACGAACCAAACCTCGTCTAGATCTGAATACTCAGCCATATGATTGGCAATGATCAAATGCCCTATATGAATTGGGTTAAAGCTTCCAAAAAAAAGTCCTATTTTCATTTTGACCCGTTTAAAGCTTTTATGAGATGAATTTTTCAACTATCTCTTCGGCTTCCATTTTTGCCCTTTGCAGATTGTCATTGACAACTATTACATCAAAATCATTTGCATATGACAATTCTATTTCGGCTTTTGCAATTCTTTCACGTATTTTTTCTTCCGAATCAGTATTTCTCAATCTTAATCTATCTTCCATCACCTCCAAAGAGGGCGTTTTTACAAATACCGCCAATGTTTTAGATGGAAATTTTTTCTTGATCCTAAGGCCGCCAACAACGTCAATGTCGAAAATGGCATGCTTTCCTTCAGACCATATACGGTCGACTTCAGATTTTAGAGTTCCGTAAAAATTATTGCTATAAACCTCTTCCCATTCTACAAAATCATCCTGGTTGATATGTTTTTTAAAATTATCAAGACTTATAAAATGATAATCCTTGCCATCAACTTCCCGACCTCTTTTCTCCCTTGAAGTAGCTGAAATGGAAAAATCTAGATTGAGCGCTTTCTTTTCTAATAAATGATGAACTATAGTTGTTTTACCTGAACCTGACGGGGCCGAAAAAACGATCAGCTTTCCTTTCTCCTTAATCATACTTTACAAAACGTTTAGCAGTTGCTCCTTTATTTTTTCAAGCTCATCCTTCATCTCCACTACGGCTTTTTGCATGGGTGCAAAATTGGCTTTGGATCCGATGGTATTAATTTCCCTTCCAATCTCCTGAGAAATGAATCCCAATTTCTTTCCGTTGGAAATATTAACATCAAGCTCCTGAATAAAATAATTGAGGTGATTTGTTAGTCTTACTTTCTCTTCTGTAATATCAAGTTTTTCCAGATAATATATTAACTCCTGTTCGAAACGATTCTCATCAACGGTTTGTTCAAGTTCCTTAATTGATTTCTTAAGTCTGATCCTCACCTGCTCCAGCCTTTCACCGTCAAGACTAATTACTTCTTTGAGTTTCTCCTTTAAAACCACAATGCGTTGTTCAAAATCTATTCGTAATTCTTTACCCTCCGAAAGTCTGTATTCCTGAAGGTTTTCAATAGCCTCTTGTATTCCTGATTGAATCAACCCCCATTCTTCAGGGTCCAACTCCTCCCTTTCTGTTTTCAAAACATCTGGAAGGCGCATGGCAATTGAGAGTATATCCGACTCTTTGTGAATACCTTCCAATTGCTTAATATAATTCGCAACAATTTCACGGTTGATCTTGGTTGAAGTTTCAACCGAAGTAGATTCAATATAAAAAGACATATCAACCTTTCCTCGTACAAGATTATTAGCTATTAGTCTTCTTACCTCTATTTCTTTTTCTCTGTAAATCCCAGGGAACCTGGTGTTAATGTCAAGGTTTTTACTATTTAATGATTTTATTTCAAGGCTGATCTTCTTTGTTTCAAGCTGAATTATTGTTTTACCGTATCCGGTCATGGACTGTATCATCTTGTTCTTTGAATTTTAACAAAGTTAGTAATAAAATGTCTTTCAACGATCCGTGAACCATTATAATCACGTCAATCATAAGTCTCTTTTGGTCGGCGCGTAACAAGATACACGCCAATGAAAATAAGTACGGTGGCCCCAATTTTTATCGCATTTAACGAATCGCTTCCCACAAATAGAGCATAACTGCTTGCAATAACTGGTTGTAGGTAAATAAATATGCTTAAAGTAGTGGGCTTTAACTCTTTTATGGCAAATAGATTGAACATATAGGTCAAAAAGGAAGTAAATACAATTATAAATCCTATTCTATACATAATGGGTAGAGGCATTGTTTGCCATTCTACTGTACTCAGTTCGGAAAATCCAAAAGGAAGTACCATGATCAAACCCAATAGATACAGCCATTTGGCCAGTGTAATCGCATGGTATTTTTTTGTAAGGTTCTTGATAAGGATCAGATATAAGCCATATGAAGAAGCATTGACAAAAACCAAAAGGTTTCCCAAAGTAGCGTTGGTTGCCATACCAGTATTCTTTCCAAAAACGATCAACATTACGGCTCCAAATAATCCTATAAAAATTCCTAAAAGTTTTTTCTTTGTCGCTTTTTCATTCAATAAAAACGATGAAAATATCATTACCAAAATGGGCGAGGTGACCATGATCACAGAGGCATTGATCGGGGTCGTCATACTCAGGCCTTTGAAGAAAGAAAGTTGATTGAGCGCAATCCCAAATATAGCTGCAAGCAATAATCTGGGATAATCCTTTACTTCGATTTTTTCCCTCTTTAAAAAGATGCCAACCGCCCAAAACAATATAGCTGCCCCAAGAACTCTTAATAAAATAAATCCAAAAGGACGCACATACAAAGGCATTACTTCCTTGGCTACAGTAAAGCTCACGCCGTAAATCAAGGCGGCCAAAAAGGCAAGCAAAAATGCAATATTCCTAGATCTCATGTAAAAAAAACTAATTATTTAATGGATATCACTTAAAGCAGTAGTCCCAAAAAAGATTAACCACGGAAAATCGCTCCGTGGTTAATTTTTAGTTTAAGAAATAATCCTAATTATTTGCCATCAGCATATCTGCGGTTCACTTCTTCCCAATTGATTACATTGAAAAAAGCATTGATATAATCTGGTCGTCTGTTCTGATAGTTTAAATAATAAGCATGCTCCCAAACATCCAATCCTAAAACTGGTGTTCCTGAACAATCCATATCAGGCATTAATGGATTGTCTTGGTTGGCCGTAGAGCAAACCTCAACTTTCCCTCCTTTGTGAACACACAGCCAGGCCCATCCAGAACCAAATCTAGTTGCTGCCGCCTTTGCAAATGCTTCTTTAAAACCGTCAAATGAACCAAAAGCCTCATTGATAGCCGCAGCCACTTCTCCAGTTGCCGCTCCTCCACCATTTGGAGACATTACTTTCCAGAACAAATCATGATTATAAAAACCTCCTCCATTATTCCGAACGGCTCCATTAGCCAAGTCAAGATTATGAAGAATATCCAGAATAGATTTTCCTTCCAGATTGGAACCTTCAACAGCATTATTTAAATTCGTCGTATACCCATTGTGGTGTTTCGAATGGTGAATCTCCATGGTTCGTGCGTCAATATAAGGCTCTAATGCATCATAAGAATATGGTAATTTTGGTAATTGAAATGACATAATATTGTTTTTTGAAGTTATTTAATTTTTTATCAAAGATAAGCAATACTAGGTGTTGAAGTCAAACTTCCAAATAGAAAATATTTATATCTAAATAACATTCTGCTATTTAATGGCCAGTTCTGATCTGATGCAAGTATTCGGCAACAGCGCTATGGGAAACAGTTTTCCTTTTAAACACGTCCACAATCAATTCCTTTTCATGCACATTGGCTTCAAGCTGATTCAAAATATTCATCAGGTGCATTTTCATGTGACCCTGTTGAATACCTGTAGTTGTAAGCGCCTTCAATGCCGCAAAATTCTGAGCCAGACCAGCAACAGCAACAATTTGCATAAGTTCGGATGCTGTAGGGTTCTGAAGAATTTCCATTGATAACTTTGCTAAAGGGTGTAATCTTGTAAGGCCCCCTACAGTTCCCAAAGCCATGGGAATTTCTATCCAAAAATTAAAAGACCCGTCTACTATTGATGCTCCTGTCAGGCTCTTGTACTTTCCTCCTCTTGAAGCATAGGCATGTGCTCCAGCCGCTACGGCCCTAAAATCGTTACCAGTAGCAAGTACAACTGCATCGATCCCGTTCATGATACCTTTATTATGGGTTACTGCTCTAAAGGGTTCTACCTCGGCTATTTGAACAGCCTGAACAAATTTACGAGCATCTCGTTCAGCATTTTCCGGAAATAAATCTTCCACTTTACAGCGCACCTCGGCCCTCACCAAACAATCTGGTACATAGTTCGACAAAATGCTCATCACTATAAAAATTCCTTCCTTTTGAAAAGTGGCCGCAATGGTTTCTAAACAGGAATTGATAAAATTAGCGCCCATACTGTCACCAGTTTGAAAACTCACATGCAACTGGTAATATTCATCAAGATCTTCAGTTCTGTCTCTCAACTCGACATCAACGATGCCCCCACCCCTCTTTCTCATATTTGCGGTGATATGATCAGTTGAACGAATCAAGTCTTTTTTCACTGAAGAAAAATAGTCAAGCAGTTCATCCTTGCTTCCCTTGTATGTAAAATGAACCTGGCCTATTTTTGTCGTAGAGATCACCTCAGTCTTAAACCCTCCTCGGGTACTCCAAAATTTGGCTGTCAAAGAAGCCGCGGCAACAACCGAACTTTCCTCAATCGCCATTGGAATCGCAAACGTTTTCCCATTGATCAAAAAATTAGGAGCTATAGCGTAAGGAATGTAAAAATTACTGATTGTATTTTCAATAAATTCGTCATGAAGCTGTTGAAGCTTAACATCCTCATTATAGTATTGTTTCAGCGTATCAATACCTAAACTTTTATCACGAAAAAAATTTTCAGCCAGCCAGTTTACTTTTTCAGTTTTGCTGAATTTTGAAAACCCTTTGATCATTTTTGACATATCCCTAGTATTAATACCCAGCAAATATAATCAATAGCCTCAGAATACTTGTGTGGAAATTATACAATAGAATTCATAAGGAAATGCACAAAGCTCAACGATCAAATTAAAATTTTGAATAAAGTATTAAAGATGTTCCCAATCCTTATAATAAATACATTTATACGTATAAATGATCAGAGATTTTTGAAGCAAGTTTCTCCTCAATTTAGGAATTGAATTCATATATTTTACGTAAACTTGGCAATGTTTTTTTAAAATCCTACCATGAGAATCCTATTCCTTTTAATCACAATTTTAACAATTCCCGTTTTTTCCCAGCAAAAAGAAATAACTCTGGAAGACATCTGGGTTGAAAATGTTTTTGAAACACAATCGCTTGAAGCCTTTCACTCCATGAAAAATGGCGACTACTATACTATTCTTAATCACAATTCGTATGGTACCTACATGAATAAATACGACTATAGGACCCTCGAAAAAGTAGAAACTTTAGTACTTGGAAAAGACCTTCAAGGAATTAAATACTTTGATGATTATACTTTTAGTCAGGATGAGACCAAACTGATTATTGGGGTCAATCTTGAGCAGATCTACAGGCGTTCAAAAAAAGGCAAGTACTATCTTTATAATATTATAGACAAAAGTCTTGAATTAATCTCTGACCATGACATACAAGAACCAACATTTTCTCCTGATGGAGAGAAGATTGCCTTTGTTCATGAAAACAATGTTTACATTAAAAACTTACTTACCAAAGAAACCCGTCAAATAAGTTCTGATGGTGAAAAAAACAAAATCATTAACGGTATCTCTGACTGGGTTTATGAAGAAGAATTTCATTTTGTAAGGGCCTTCGAATGGAACGCTTCTTCAAACAAACTGGCCTTTATTCGATTTGACGAAACAGAAGTTCCTGAGTTCTCCATGGATATTTACGGCAAAGAACTTTACCCTAAAGCACAAACTTTTAAATATCCCAAAGCAGGAGAGAACAATTCAAAAGTAAGTCTTTACGTATACGATCTTTCGAGCAGTGAAAAATACAATATCGATCTTAGCTCCTTTGGGCAATATTACATTCCTAGAATACAATGGAAAAAAGCAGCTGATCAATTGGTCGTCACTACGCTTAGCAGGCATCAGAATAATTTGAATCTTGTCTCCTTTGATGCTGAGAAGAAACAAGTAAATTTACTTTTAAACGAAAAAGACTTGGCTTATGTGGAAATTAATGACGACTTGACTTTTCTTCATGACAATAGTTTTATCTGGAGCAGTGAAAGAGATGGTTTTAACCACTTGTATCATTATGATGCAAACGGAAAATTACAAAATCAAATCACTATGGGCAATTGGGAAGTTACCAAATACTATGGATTTGATAAAAAATCTAAAAAAGTATTTTATCAGTCAACTGAAGAAGGATCTATCAACAGAAGTATTTATTCCATCGATATCTCTGGAAAGAAAAAGAAAAAGCTCAGTAAATATGTGGGTGAAAATTCTGCTGCATTCAGCAACAGTTTCAATTATTTTGTGAACACCTATTCAAGCGCAACTAATCCGACAGTTTATACCTTGGTAGACGCTAAGACAGGTGAAGAATTAAAAGAAATTAAGAATAACCTCAATTTAGCAGAGAAGCTAGCTGCCTATGATATACCGGCAAAGGAATTCAGCACGATACAAACTGTAAACGGAGAATTCAACATGTGGATGATCAAACCAAAAGATTTTGATCCTGACAAAAAGTATCCTTTGCTTATGTTTCAGTATTCCGGACCAGGTTCACAAAAAGTTGCCAATACATGGCACAATGCCTGGAGACATGATTACTGGCATATGATGCTAAGTCAGAAAGATTATATCATTGTGTGTGTTGATGGAAGAGGAACAGGTTTTAAAGGAAGGGACTTTAAAAAAGTAACCTATAAAGAACTGGGTAAATACGAAATCGACGATCAGATCGAATCGGCTAAGGAACTGGGTAAAAGATCTTATATCGATGAAAACAGAATCGGAATTTGGGGATGGAGTTATGGTGGTTTTATGAGTTCTCTGGCCATAACCAAAGGAGCAGATGTTTTTAAAATGGCCATTGCTGTAGCTCCCGTTACTTCATGGAGATATTATGATTCGGTTTACACTGAAAGATATATGCAAACCCCACAGGAAAATGCCTCTGGCTATGATGATAACTCCCCTGTAAATTTTGCAGATATGTTAGAAGGAGATTATTTATTGATCCATGGTACCGGAGATGACAACGTACATGTCCAGAATTCAATGCAAATGATTAATGCCCTTGTGGAGGCGAATAAACAATTCGATTATTTCACCTATCCAGACAGAGCCCACGGAATTCGCAAAGAGAAAAACACCAGACTGCACCTTTTCAAAAAAATGACTACATTTATCGATCGTTCACTAGGGGAGCCCGTTAAAAGTGACCAAAATATCATCGACTAATTTAAACCCAATTATATGACAACATTGACAAAACCGCCAGAACAAAGAGAGTTTTTTGGCCATCCCGTAGGGCTTTATATTTTGTTTTTTACCGAAATGTGGGAGCGTTTTTCTTACTACGGAATGAGAGCGATCCTCGTTTTGTATTTAGTTCAAGCAACCACAGATTCAAATGCTGGTTTGGGATGGACCAATGGGGAGGCGCTTTCCTTATATGGATGGTATACTATGTTGGTTTATGTGGCTTCTATTCCTGGAGGATGGATTGCGGATAAATTTCTTGGTCAGAAAAAGTCAGTGCTATATGGTGGGATACTTTTGGTAGCCGGACACAGTATTTTGGCCATAGAAGAATACTGGGCTTTTTACACAGGATTGGGCCTAATAGTAGCAGGAGTAGGTATGTTAAAACCCAATATTTCTACCATGGTGGGTGGATTATACCCACATGGCGATATCCGGAGAGATAAAGGATTTACTATTTTTTATATCGGGATTAACGTCGGAGCGTTTTTATCAAGTTTGATTGTTGGCTATGTGGGAGAAGTACACGGATGGCATTATGGTTTTGGTTTGGCAGGCATAGGGATGGCTATGGGCTTAGTGCAATATGTTGCTGGTCAAAAATATTTAAAAACCGTTGGGAATTTTCTGGGGAATTCTCAAGATGCTTCTGAAAAAGAAGCCATGAACAAACCCCTGACAAAAATCGAAAAAGACAGAATTATAGTGCTTATGATTTCCTTTTTATTGGTCATTATATTTTGGGGAGCCTTTGAACAGGCAGGCGGCTTAATGAATATTTACGCTAAAGAAAAAACCAACAGATTGTTAATGGGCTGGGAAGTTCCTGCTTCTTGGTTTCAATCTTTTAATGCCATGTTTATTATATTTCTTGGCACTTCTGTTGCTGCCTATTGGGCCAAGAGAAAACTCAAAGGAAAGCTTTCAACCTCTTTGTTTAAAATGATCATAGGTTTGATCATAATGGGTACAGGTTTCTTTTTTATGTCAGCAGCAGCTTCACAATTTGAGGCCAATGGGTCTTCTGCCATGTATTGGTTGGTTTTAGCTTATTTATTACATACCGTTGGTGAATTGTGTATTTCACCGGTTGCGCTTTCATATATTACAAAATTATCGCCTTTAAAATATGGCTCTCTTATGATGGGTATCTATTTTGCCATGACTGGATTTGGCAACAAATTAGCCGGATTGCTGGGAGAATCAGCTGAAGGCTTAGGAGAATTTACAGTATTTACAGGTATTGCTATATTCTGTACAGTTTTTGGTGCCCTGGTACTGCTATTCAGAAATAAGCTGGAATTACTTACTCATGGAGCAGAAGATGATGAGCATGAGGTCACGGAAGAAGAAAAAACAGCAATTACAAACAATTAACTACAAACCCCTTTTAAGAATTCAATTTCTTTAAGGGGTTTTTTACTATTCCAAATATTTAATTTATGAGCACTGATATAGAAAATTTATTTAAAGACAAGGTTTTAGGACATCCAGCAGGGTTGTTTGTTTTATTTTTTACCGAAATGTGGGAACGTTTTTCTTTCTATGGTATGCGAATATTATTGCGGCACCATTAATTGGGGATAATCCCGGTTGGGAATGGCCAAGAGAACATGCCTTAGCTTTAATCGGAACCTACGCTTCATTGCTATATTTAACGCCAATTATCGGCGGACTTATTGCGGACAAGTTTACAGGATATAAATGGGCGGTCGTAATTGGCTGTATAATTATGACTCTTGGTCACCTATCCATGGTCTTTGAAACACAATTTTCCTTGTATCTGGGACTGGCATTACTTGTTATTGGAACCGGTTTCTTTAAACCTAATATTACATC
>RCNB010000246.1_pt1 | contig 37840 bp, 36 predicted proteins | sample 2041321 | NCBI WGS metagenome assembly RCNB01 (sample SAMN09708232, study PRJNA481090) | Marine sediment metagenome, whole genome shotgun sequencing project.
ACCTGGATCCTAATGTTATCGATATCCGGCTCAAACCCGAAAGGCGTAAAAAGATTCATGATCTCCTGGAGCGGAGGAGCTTTATCAGCCAAACCAGTTGTGGCATTTGCGGTAAAAAGATGATCAGGGACCTTCATCAGATAGTAACGCCGTTAGAAAGCGACTTTGAGGTTGAAATCGAAAATATATTTGACTACATCAAAATACTTTCCGAATACCAGAACCACTACGAGACAACCCGAGGCTCACATGCTGCACTCATATTGGACGATCAACTGGAAGTGATCTCCTTTGCTGAGGATGTAGGTCGGCACAATGCGCTGGATAAGGCAATCGGCAAAGCCTTTATGAACAGGAAGCTGTTTAAGGCCAGCCTCCTGGTTCTATCTTCGAGGATAAGTTATGAGTTAGTTCAAAAAGCGGCTCGAGCACATCTGCCGATAATGATCAGTGAATCAAGGCCGACTGCTCTTGCCGTAGAAATGGGGAATGCTCTTAATATGACACTCGCCTTTTCTTATGATGAGTCTGAATTAGTAATAGTTTGCGGCGAAAACCGCATCAAGAGAGAATAAGGCTGATTACTCATATCTGAATGGAAAAGGCCGCAGTCGCAGAGCATTCATTGACTATTTCCAGATTAATTGACATTCTTTTTTCGGTTATATAAAGAGAAGGGTAAGCCATGAAATGCCCTCATCTGTCCGAATTTCGCTGAACCGAAGCAATAGTAGAAAAAGTGCAAATAAGCCAAAGCCTTAGAACATACTGAGAAATTCCTCACGCTTTGGAAGGATGCTGACACTGGCTTCCCTGAGATTAAAAACACGAAGAAGAGACTGGCGCTAAATATATTCATTTCACGATAAGTGAATAGTCCGAATACATCCCATCCTAAAAGGCATCAACAAAGGAACAATTTAATTAGGTCCTATGGAATGAAACTTCTCAATTTATCAAAGTTTGGTGTTTCTATAGAAGTCTTATCTATTAGTATTTTGAATTCATTTGCAAGTTCTTTCATTTCGTCTGTTGCCGCTTTAAGGTGCAGCATAAATCCAACTTCTGCGAATTTGGAATTGAAAAGTTGTTTCATGCTTTTTATTACTAACCATTCTGGCATCCAGTAGAATAAATTAAATTTAAAAGGATACCGCTTGGAATATCCCAATGCTTTCAATACGTTGCCACACTCCTTAGCTGCTCGTATATAGATTCTGATAGCATCTCTATTTTCAGCCACTTTGTAATTATCACCGCACATCAATATCACGCCTGCTATCAGACTAATAAAGGCAACATGGTATTTCAGCCATCCATCGATATCTTCAGCGATATTAACAGGTACGCTTGAACTTTCGAATAATGCTTTTATCTCCCTTGTTCTACCTTTGATTTTTCCATCTATTTCACCAATTGTGATTGGAATTCTTTTTCCATTTGGTTTTTCACTATCGATATAATGAACGACATGTTCTATTCGTGAACCGCCACCTCCAGGAAATCCGAATAATACTTTTTCCTCTGGCAAGTATTCCAGATATTCATCAAAACCCAAGGCGTTATTACCCATGAAAAGTATATTTTCAACATTTTCATTTTTGCTTAAAATTGACAACACCGGCTGAATTTTATTTTTCCGAATAAGGACTACGACAAGGTCGTATGCATCTTTTTCTTCTAATTTATCCACCACATTAACTCTGGCAGTAACCTTTTCTCCAGTGTATTCATTTACGAGCACAATACCATTTTCTTTAACAAAATCATATTGCTTGTTTCGTGCAAGTATAGTTACATCTTTGCCAGCTTTGTGAAGTAGATATGTGTATAAAATACCGAGTGGGCCAGCTCCATAAATTAGTGTTTTCATTTCACCCTCCTTTTTTCTCAATGAGATAATCCCTTAAGCTCAAATAATTAAACCTGGCTTTACAACCTGTGTCAACATGAATGTTAGTAACGCCAGGTTAGGTTGTTAGAGCTTTGCGAAGAAGAAGCTGATTCAAATTAGAAAGAATAAACCTCTCCCCACGCAGATCTGTAACAAATTTGGACTATCACCTATTTTGAGATTCAGGAGTGTCCAGTTGAGATGTGGGCTGCGAATCAATTTCTATGGCAGTATCTCAATGACTATCTGCTGTTTATTTATTTCGTGCACTCTAGATTCTTCTTCCGGAACTCCCAGGAAATCTGCAACCGGTTTTACCAGCAGTTGAAAATTCAGTTTTGCAGTAACCGTTAATGACCCGGATACAGCCTGGTCCGGGATTATAAATGAAAATGTCTCCATCTTTGGTGCGACTATTTAATTCCCAGCCTTATACTTTTCAGAATAGCGTTTCCAAAGCTTCGTTTGGTGTGACTCTAAACTGATCTCTCGTCCTTCAATAAATGCATGAGTCAAAATATTGGTACGCATATCCAAGGCATCACCTTCACTAATAAAAAGTGTGGCGTCCTTGCCAGCTTCCAGTGTGCCTAATCTATCATCAATGCCTAATATCTTAGCCGTATTAGAGGTGATGAGCTTTAAGGCTTCTTCCTTGTCCATGCCATGAGCTACTAAGGTTCCAGCCTGAAATGGCAAATTACGTGCATTGGCACGTTCCATCTGTCCGCTGTTTTCTAAACCTACCAACACACCTTTGTCAACGAGTAGCTTCGCCATTTTAAAAGGCAGGTCATAATCGTCATCATCACTATTTGGTGTACTATGTACGCGTTGAGATAGCACTGCAATATTATTTGCCTTAAGCATATCGGCTACTTTATAAGCTTCATAAGCACCAACGATCACCATATTATTAAAATTGTGGCTTTTCGCAAAACCAACGGCATCGGTAATGCCTTTTTCATCATTCACATGCACATAGAGTTTCTGTGAGCCATCAAACAAGCCTTTCATGGCTTCAGCTGGCAAGTTTCTCTGTGCTGAATTACCATTGACATGTGCCTTGCTTTTCGCTACGAACATATTAATGGCGTCCACTTGTTTGGCATAATCCTTATTAGCTTTTAAACCTGGATCTTCACCCAACCACCAACGACCTCTCGAAAAGCTATTTGGCCAGTTCATATGGATACCGTCATCGGTTTTTACTGCCGCGTCTTCCCAGTTCCAAGCATCAAATTGGACAATCGACGATGTGCCTGATATCGAGCCTCCTCTCGGAGTCGCTTGACCTATCAAGACTCCATTAGGCCTCATGGATTCTACAATTTTCGATTCGGCATTGTACGCAACGATACTGCGTATATGCGGATTCATGCTGCCGATTTCCCGGGTATCATTAGTTGCCCTTACCGAGCCGATCTCTTGTAGCCCTAGAGTGCTATTAGGCGCTATGAAGCCAGGATACACATGTTTTCCTGTCGCATCGATCTGGCGCCCTTTGGCTGCCATTTTTGCGACTCCAGCATCTGCACACGTCGTGATCTTACCGTTCTCGATAACGATGATACTATTCTCAATGACCTTACCGTCGCCAATATGCGCAGTAGCACCCATAATAGTGATAGCTTCTGTTTGTTTTGGTGCTGGTGTCTGTTGCGCAAAAGCAATCACACAACTTAACATCAAGCCTATATTCAGTATTTTATATATGTTTTTCATCATGATTACGTTTTAAAGTGAATTGCAATGAAGATATTCTTTCTCCTTTTTCTTGATCGGTTGTGTCTTCATGCCCTTATTTTTCTCTTTCATCATCATGGTAATGAGTTCGCTCTTCTCTCTCTTGACCGCTACTCGCAATTGCTTGTCAGTCTCTAGGTCGAAATAAACAATACCTTCGATCATGGTTTTTTCTGCTTTACTATACACAGAGAGTGGATGGCCGCTCCAAAGAACGACATCAGCGTCTTTACCTACTTTCAGGCTGCCAACGCGGTTGTCAATATGTAGTAGTTTAGCAGGATTCAAAGTCACGAACTTCCAGGCATCTTCTTCAGAAACACCTCCATACTTAACAGATTTTGCCGCTTCCTGGTTCAAACGTCTCGACATTTCACCGTCATCACTATTTATGGCAGTGACAACTCCTGCGTTGTGCATTATTGCTGCGTTATACGGAATGGCATCATTCACTTCATATTTATAGGCCCACCAATCGCTAAATGTAGATCCACCGACACCATGCTCCTTCATCTTATCGGCTACTTTATAACCTTCTAAAATATGTGTGAACGTATTTATTTTAAAATTGAATTTTTCAGCAACCTTCATGAGCATATTGATTTCACTTTGCACATAAGAGTGACAGCTGATAAAACGCTCTTTATTTAGTATTTCTGCCAAAGTCTCTAACTCAGCATCTTTTCTATAAGACTTTCCACTTTTCTTTAGGGCATCATATTCTTTTGCTCTACTGAAATAATCGGTGTAGAGTTGTTCCACACCCATTCTTGTCTGAGGGAAACGCCCAAAACTTTGCCAATTACTCTGCTTCACATTTTCACCCAATGCAAATTTTATGAACTTCGGTGAGTTGCTATAGATCATTTCTTGAGGCGATGTACCCCACTTCAATTTAATGATCGCCGAACGACCACCTATAGGATTTGCTGAACCATGTAGAATCTGCATAGAAGTAACGCCTCCCCCTAGATTTCTATAGATATCAACATCTTCAGCATCAATGACATCTTCTATAGTAACTTCAGCAGATGAATTCTGACCGCCTTCGTTAATACTAGAAGCGGCAATGTGTGAATGCTCATCAATGATTCCAGATGTTACGTGTTTTCCTGTTGCATCAACCACTTTTACTCCACTAGTCGAAAGGTTTTTCCCGATTTTAGAGATCTTTCCATTCTTGATCAACACATCTGTATTTTCAAGAATACCTTCTTTTTCATTGGTCCACACCGTAGCATTCTGGAACAAGATTGATTCTTGTCGTGGCTGTTGTGTGAATCCGTAAGCACCATTAGGATAGGTTAGAGGTAGCATTTTTGGCTCCTCGGTTTTCTCGTCCTTCTTCTTTTTGTCTGATGCTTTGGCATCACCGGTTCTCTTTGCATAAAAAGAAGACTCTGCACCGTTAGACATAATGGCCTTGCCATTCATGTTCCCAACGGCAGTGATGTGAGATGCTAGTCGAATGAATTCTTGTTTCGTTGTATCTGTTGTGGTCACCGTTAAGTTCATCCAATCGTCTTTATAGGATAATTTAGAACCTAATTTTTGGCCGCCACTCTTCACTTCTGCTTTTGGTTTGTTTGGGGTACCTGTAATCGATAGGTTATAAGTTTTACCAGCAAGTGCTAACTCATATTCCCCGCGAATGTCTTTGACAGTTATGTCTTCAATGATATGTTTTTCACCTTGTACCCAGTTTTCATAAAGTGTGGTTTCTTTATCAAAAACATCGCCAGAGGTAATCAAGAAATTTGCCCAGCTTCCTGTTTTCAAGGAGCCTATGGCATTACTTTTTCCAAGGATTTGTGCAGGCACCGTGGTCAATGCCTCTAAGGCCTTGGTCTTGCTCAAGCCATGATTGATGGCTTTCATGAGGTTTTCCTTGAATTCTTTAGATGTTTTAAGATCATGCATGGTCAAGGCGAAAGAAACGCCATTGTCTGCTAATACTTTTGGATTGAATGGTTTTTGATTCCATTCGCGCATGGATTCCAATTCCAATGAATTTGCCAAAAATGGATTCTCGACATCATAGGCTTTTGGGAAGTTGATAGGAATAATGAATTTGGCGTTGGTGCCTTTTATTTCGCTCACCCATTCATATTCATCACCACCACCGAGAATCACATATTGTGTCCCGATTTCGTCACCTACCTTATCAACTCTCAAAGCGTTCACTTTATCGCCTGCATCAATGATACTGATCATATTCTTATTGGCTATATAGGCTTCTAAAGAACGATCAGTCACGTCTGCATTTCCTCCAGCATACCAATCAGCATCATGCTTCACTTGTCGCAATAATGCCATGGATCCCATAACTGAACCTGGATAGGATTGTCTTGAGGCCACACTTTTACTCAAAGAGAAATACTGCGCTGAGCGATCATCAACAATACGATTGGAGTTGTTGCCTTTTCCGTTAAGGGCAATCAATGCACCACTTCCTCTAGCAATACCATCTTGCAAATGTGTATTCACGACTCCGAAGCCCGCCTTCCGTAAATCGGTTGCCGATTTATCATTATACTTGAATTTATCAATGGCATTGGTCTCTGGCATGATGTGATCATTCCAATAGAATCCTTGACGAGACGCATCGTATTGAGGAGATCGTCCACCACCGGGCGTTCGTTTTGGTTTTTCAACACCAAAGCCCGAGAATATATCGATGAATGAAGGATATATGCTCTTGCCAGCTAGGTCGATAACCACAGCATCTTTAGGTATGGATACTGAAGAGGACGCATTGACCACTTTACCCTTTTTAATGAGCAAGGTGCCATTGTCGATAATTTGTGTTGGTGTGACATATATCTTGGCATTGGTAAATGCCGTATAGATATTATCCGTTGTCTTAACACCATCATTTTTAGGAAAATACTCTTGTGCAAACGTCATAAGAGAGCACAAAAGCATCGATAAGATGAGATACTTTCTAAACATATTTGGTTGATTAATTAATTAATTGCCTAAAGATAACGAAATACGAAAATGCAGGCTTTAATTAAGGTTTTTTTAACAAAAGAGTTTAGAGCGAATGCGATTCGAAGTAATTGACCAATAAAGCCACTACATAACTATAGCTGTCTATACCGCCTTCTTGACTGTTGCCCTGTAAATAGGCGCCATACGTTGCTTTAAAAAAAGGTTCAGTAGGATTTTGGTAGTTTTCCCAGAAGTCACGAACCTCTAGGTAATTTTTTAATGTGCCTTTATTGACGTCTAAGACTACTTTTTTATAAAGGGCTTCGTCTCGCAAATAAATTTCATTAAGGCAATAACGTAATGCAAAAGAGTATCCTGAATATTGGAAATAAACATCCTTATTATGAATGGCAGCTAAACATCCAATAAAATTGGCTTCGTTTTCAGCGGCATACCCTAACTGATGTGCGATTTCATGACATGTTGTGGTGGGAAATTTATATTTAGGAATCAAACCATCCACTTGTGCTTCATTGGTTAGCGGATTGAGGTAACCACTAAAACCCATATAGGTTAAAGGAATACTGAAAAGGGATTTTTTTATACTTCTTGGGTGATATTCGAGATGAGGATATTGTTCTTTCAAAACGTCATACCCATCTGGGGACCGCTTGAGCATGTCGTTTTTGGTATAGGGCATATCAACTTTTGTAGAATCATTATCTGCGAGTACTTGTTGAATATCATTCACTTTTATTATCAATTTTTCGGTGATAGCCAATAATTGTTCTGTGGAATAGTCATTGTTTATATTAAGTGAAATATGAAGAGGTTGGCGATAATAATTCATGCCCCAAAACATATGAAAAGCCAGATAAATAATAGTTACGGCTGAGAAGAATTCAGCAAACCAACGTTTGGTATCTTTGGAAAATCGACGTCTATTGATCTTCAACCATCGTATAATTATAATAATGCCACCAGCATATACTAGGTCGCCAAACGAAAAAGGCATCCAACCAAAAACATAACGTTCAAGCTTTGAAATAAAAGGATAGAGGCCGTTGCTATAATAATCTTCAATGAATTGTGGATATGTGCCTAAGAACTTAACGAATAAGATCAAAGGTATAAGAGAAAGGGCCAAAATGGTCTTCTTGTGTTTCAGCATCGATCAAAAATAAGTAATTATTTATAGAGTTATATCGCTATTATGTACCTTTACGAATCATAAAAAACACAACTATGAATTCTGAAATACGAGAATTGCAACCACAAGAACTTTGGAATAAATTCGCTGATTTAAATGCGGTGCCAAGAGCCTCTAAAAAGGAGGAGCGCGTCATTCAATTCATGACCGATTTCGGCCAAGGACTGGGTCTTGAAACCATTGAAGATGCCGTAGGTAATGTTATAATCAAGAAACCAGCCACTGCTGGTATGGGCGATAGACAAACGATAGTCATGCAATCGCATCTTGACATGGTGCACCAAAAAAACGGCGATACCGATTTTAATTTTGATACTCAAGGCATTGAGATGCTGGTTGATGGCGATTGGGTTAGAGCCAATGGAACGACTCTAGGTGCGGATAACGGACTTGGTGTGGCAACTATCATGGCCATTTTGGAGAGTGACGGTATAGAGCACCCTGCTATCGAAGCCCTTTTCACTATCGATGAAGAAACGGGAATGACGGGCGCTATGGGATTGAAAGGGGGTCTTCTTAAAGGCAGTATTTTACTGAATTTAGATACCGAAGAAGACGATGAAATAGGGGTTGGTTGTGCTGGTGGCGTGGATGTCACCGCAATTAGAACTTATACTGAAGAACCAATACCTATTGGAGCAACAGCATATAGAGTTGAAGTCAAAGGCTTACAAGGTGGCCATTCGGGAATGCAAATTCATGAAGGCCTAGGTAATGCAAATAAGATCATGAATCGTTTGCTGTTCAGTGTAATTGAAGATATTCGAATTTCTGAAATTGATGGAGGTAGCTTACGAAATGCCATTCCAAGAGAAAGTGTTTCTGTCGTGGTTTTTGACGAACGAAAAGAAGATGACATCAAATCCATTCTTAAAGCCCTATCGGAAACTATTCAGAAAGAATTGAAAACCATGGAACCGGATTTGGTGTTCAATTTTAAGAAGATAGACCTTCCCCGCAGCATCATGCCTTACAATACCCAAGAACAATTTATAAAATCGGTATATGCCGCTACTAATGGTGTCTATAGGATGAGTGCGGACATTCCTGAATTGGTGGAGACCTCAAATAACATCGCAAGGGTAGAAGTGAAGAAAGGAAAAATTCATGTGGGTTGCCTCACAAGATCCTCGGTTGAATCCTCTAAATGGGACTTGGCGAATACTCTGAAAGCGACCTTCGAATTAGCCGGATATACTGTAGCATTCGATGGTGATTACCCAGGATGGACCCCTAATATGGATAGCAAGATCCTTAAGGTCATGGCTAAGTTATACGAAGAAATTTTTAATTCTAAGGCCCATGTGGCAGCATGTCATGCTGGATTGGAGTGTGGGATTCTTGGGACTAATTACCCTGATATGGATATGATAAGTTTTGGCCCAACAATTTTAGGCGCACACTCGCCCGACGAAAGAGCAAGTATAAGTTCTGCACAGAAGTATTGGAAATTCGTATTGGAGATATTGAAGAATATTCCGAAGACATAAAAAAAAAGCCGCACTATGCGGCTTTTTTTATTTTTATAATTTCTAGATAATTATTGTAGGGAAACCATTTCAATAATGAACATCACGTCGGTATTAGGTTTGATCATTCCTCTACCGGATTCACCCCAAGCCAAGTGCGAAGGAATGTATACAAACACTTCATCACCAATACGCATTGACGCAACCGCTTCATTGAAACCTGCAACCATTGGTGCATCTGGTCCAACTTTACATGGCATTGGGCTATACATGCCACGCTGGACTTTTTGCGCATTCAACATCCCAAATTTTTCTTCAATAGTTTTAACATTACTATCAAACAACTTACCATCGGTAAAATAACCTTGATAATTCACATTGGCCGTTTGTCCCGTTTTGGGTTTTGCACCAGCACCTTTCTTAAGGTAATGCATTTTCAAACCAGATGCTTTGGCTTTGGCTTTGGAAGTATAATCATCTAATGTTGGTTTAAAGGCTTCTGCAACTCCTGCAACCTTGGCTTCACGTTGTACTTTATCCTCTTCAGCCTTTAATTGCGCTTCTTCTTCAATTTTTTTTCTACGTTCTTCTAGTTTTGGTAATTCGCTCTCCCAAACTTTAACGGCATCAAAATTCTTAGCTTCCCTACCTTGCCTGATAATATTCACCTGCGTCATTTTATCACCTTTTTCAATGGCATCTACGACGTCTTGTCCTTTAACAACTTCTCCAAACACAGAATGACAACCTACACGCGGTTGGTCACAAGGTTTTAAGTTCCCGTTTTCATCATACCCGTCTAACCAAGGAGTAGCATTATGTGTAATGAAGAATTGACTTCCATTGGTTGCCCAGCCTCCAGAATTGGCCATTGAAAGGATACCTGCTTTGTCATGTTTTAAACTTGGATCGAATTCACTACCGAATTTATAGCCTGGATCTCCTGTGCCTGTTCCAGAATGATCACCGCCTTGTATCATAAAATTCTCCATGACTCTATGAAACGTAAGACCGTCATAAAATCGCTTTCCCTTAAATTTCTCGGCAACCATTGGGTGTATGCCTTCTGCCAATGCCACGAAATTTGCAACGGTTACAGGCGTTTTCTCCGGCGTAAGTTTTACGATAATGGTGTCTTTATCGGTCACAATTTCAGCATATAGGCCATCACCAAAATCAGGATATTGATCTTGTTTGCATGAGGCTGCTAAATTCACTAATGCAAAAGTCAGTATTAATGAGATTTTCATTGAATGTTTAATAATTTTCATAGTAATAATTTAATTGGATTCTTTTTGAGTTATAGAGTTGACCGTTACTTGACAAATTAATGGAACACTTGTGCCAATGTTCTTTGTATCGCCATAATAACCGTATGCTTTTTGCGAAGGGAAAAGAAATGTGACAGTTTCACCAGCTTTCATGAGTTTAAGACCTTCACGCAGGCCAGAAAACAATTCTTGCTGGTCCATAGCATAATTCTGCCGTTTCAACTGTTCATTCGTATAAATAACAGTACCATTAAGATCTTTTACACTGTAATCGAAATTAACAATATCGCCAAACTTAGGGGTTATACTTTCATCGTCGGTCTTTGTGTTGTACGTGTACCAAAACCCGTTGGGTGATACCATATATTCAGTATTGGCATCTGATTCAATTAGGGTTTTAATAAGGGCATGTTCTTCAGCGATAAGTTTTTTATTTCGCTCCACAGATTGGTCGATGAACGATCCACTTGAAACTGATACAGGGCGCCTTGCTTCTGGTGTTTTACAACTAAAAAACACCACAATAACGCATAGAAGGGCTAATAATTTTTTCATGATTTGAGGTCATTTCTATAGCTAGGCAAGATAGTGATAAATTTTTCAATCGTATCACTAAGCGATACCTCAGAACGTCCGCCAGCGGCATTGGTGTGGCCGCCACCATTAAAATGTTTGCGAGCAAATTCGTTTACATCGAAATCACCCTTCGACCTTAAGGATATCTTAACGATACCTTCTTGTTGGTGTTCAATGAAAATAACAGCAAATGCTATATCCCTAAGCGAAAGCCCATAATTAACGACACCTTCGGTATCGCCTTTCTTGAAGTTATATGAATTCAATTCTTTTTGCGACAGTGAAATATAAGACGTATTCAATTCTGGGATGACCTTCAGGTTTTTTAAGGCGCAACCCAATAATTGTAGCCTTCCATGTGAATTTGTGTCGTAGACATTATTATGTATCTGTGCATTATCTGCCCCTTTATCGATTATATCGGCTACGACACGATGCGTGGTGCTGGTTGTAGAACGAAACCTAAAAGAGCCCGTATCAGTCATTATACCCGTATATATGCAAGTTGCTATGTCCGAATTGATCTTATCTAGATCATCAAGCATCTCCAAGAAATGATAGATCATTTGACTTGTAGAGCACATCGTAACATCTGAGTACATATAGCGCGCATAATCATCTGGTTGCTGATGATGATCGATCATGATCTTGATGGCATTTGAAGACTCGAGAGCCGATTTCATATTACCCGTTCTATGCAATGCATTAAAATCCAAAGTGAAAATGATATCTGAATTAGCAATAATGAGGTTAGATTCCTTTTGGGACGATTCATATTTCGATACAGATGAATCTCCTGGTAGCCATTTCAAGAATTCGGGATAGTCATTAGGCGCAATGACCCTAACATCATGGTCAAGCTTTAGAAGGTAATGCATTAACCCTAATGAGGAGCCCATGGCGTCGCCATCAGGATTTTTATGCGGAACGATAACTACTTTCTTAGGGGAAGAAAGTAGTTGTTTTATCTCTTGTATTTCTTGTTTTTTCATGCGTTGCGAATATACAATTTAATAACAAATGCCTAATGTTTAATAGACTACTTTTGTATTAAATCAAACTTAAAAAAGAATTAAATGAATCGATGTATTCTAGTGATAATGACTTTTATAATGGTCGTTTCATGCAAGTCCACAGATTTACTAAAAAATAATGAATTAGTTGTTGCATTTGGATCTTGTAACAAGCAATTTGTCGAAAATGTATTGTGGAAGGAAGTGTTAAAGCACAACCCTAAAGTTTGGATCTGGGGAGGTGATAATGTGTATTCAGATACGGATGACATGAAAAAACTGAAGGACGATTATGACCAACAGTTACAACAGGAAGGTTACCAAAATTTGATCAATAGCACCAAAATATTAGGCACTTGGGACGATCATGATTATGGATTGAACGATGGTGGAACAGAATTCACTGCGAAGAATGCGAGTCAGGAACAATTCTTAGACTTTATGGGTGTTGATGCTAACGATATACGTAGAGAAAGAGAAGGTGTTTATCACTCTGAAATCATTCAATCAAAAGAAGGCAGTGTTAAGGTCATACTATTAGATACACGTTACTTCAGGACTCAATTAACCAAATCTGAGACTAAAGGAAGACGTTTTGACCCTAACCCATATGGAGAAGGTTCGATATTAGGGAAGACCCAGTGGCGTTGGTTAAAGGAAGAGCTAAACACTTCGAAAGCGGACTTTAATCTACTAGTTAGTAGCATACAAGTGATTTCCAGTGAACATGGATTTGAAAGATGGGGCAACATGCCACATCAGAGAGAAAATCTTTTTAATATGATAAAAAACACAGAAGCCAAGAATGTACTTATATTGTCTGGTGATAGGCATATATCAGAATTTTCAAAGATTGAGATAAACAGTTTGCACTATCCATTAATCGATTTCACATCAAGTGGGTTAACACATTCGTATGATAGATTTAGCGGAGAGCCCAATCAATATAGGATTGGTGATGTGGTGTCTGAAATTAGTTTTGGGGTATTGAAATTCGATTTTAAGACCAAGACGGTCACCATGCAAATGAGAGGGGTTGATAATGTACTTCAACAGGAATTGATACAAAGGTATAAGTAGCTTGCAAATGACATTAAAAACTGTATTTTTGCACAAAAATTGCTAGCTAGGCATTCATTTTTGAAATAAAATAGATAGTACAATTTCATGAAGACCTAGTTATCAAATAAAATACAACTGATTAAAATTGAACAAATGACAACAAATAGAACGTTTACAATGCTTAAGCCAGATTCCATTGAAAAAGGGAATATTGGCGGAATTCTAGAAAAAATAACAGCTTCAGGTTTTAGGATCGTTGCTATAAAAATGACGCAAATGACCAAGGCAGATGCTGAGTCTTTTTATGCTGTGCATAACGAACGTCCATTTTTTGGTGAACTTGTCGAATACATGACCCGTGGTCCTATCGTTGCTGCCATATTAGAGAAAGACAATGCAGTTGAAGATTTTAGGACCTTAATAGGTGCTACCAATCCGGCCGATGCTGCTGAAGGTACTATACGTAAATTATATGCCGCTTCTATGGGCGAAAATGCCGTGCATGGAAGTGATAGTGATGAGAATGCTGCTATTGAAGGAGCTTTCCATTTTGCTGGCAGAGAGATGTTCTAAAATTTAAAAAGTAATATTTAAAAAGCCATATTATTTGTAATATGGCTTTTTTGTTTTAGGCCTTAAAAACTTCGAATTCAATATTTTCGTTATATTTATCCACCTCAAATAAATATATTATGAAAAGAACTACTAATACATTATTGGGATTGTTGCTCACTATTGCAGTTTCTTATGCACAGGACATCGAGCAAAACATACTCCAACTTCAAAATACTACAGGCGCCATAGTAACGACCAATCGAAGTTTTGGAACAGCACGATTCGTCAGATTTCCTATCGGCCAAAGACTATCAATTCAAGGGACAAACGTCCAGGATAAAGCTCGGAATTTCTTAAATCAATATAAAACCATTTATGGGCTGGAGTCGGTAGAGAATTCATTAAGATTCCATGAAGTCAAAACAGATAATTATGGTATGCAACATGTTATTTTTAAACAGGAATATCATGGTGTACCGGTTTTTGATGGTGAATTGCGTATCCATTTTGATACTAATGAAAAACTATCATCGATAAATGGGAATATATTACCGAATATAGACCTTAACTCAGAGATCGATATCAACACCACAGATGCCGAAACGATGGCAATTACCGCAATAAGAAATCAAGGCCTGAATAATTCTGGTAATGCACTATTCGTTAACAAAAACACCTTATTCATTTACCCAAAAGGTCTTGTTGAAGGATTTGTAACATCGTATCATTTAGCCTACGAAATTGAGGTGAGAAATAATTTTGATGTTCGAGAATTTTTATACATAGATGCACACACAGGCAAGTTGGTTGAACAATTTACAGGAATGGCACACATACTTGATCGTGAGTTGTACGAAGCCAATACTTCCAATTTAATTTGGCAGGAAGGTGATGCTTTTCCTGGGGTACTGGACCAATGGCAACAAAACGAATTGGTTGCTGCAGAGCATACCTATAATTTCTTCAGTAATGCATTCAGTTATGTATCCTATGATGGAGCTGATGCTACCATGAAAACGATAAATAATGCACCAATAAATTGTCCGAATGCAAGTTGGAATGGATCAACGGCTAATTATTGTACTGGGTCTGCCGCTGACGATGTGGTTGCTCATGAATGGGGTCATGCCTATACACAATTTACAAGTGGTTTAATATATGCCTACCAATCTGGAGCATTGAATGAATCGTATTCGGATATTTGGGGAGAGACTATTGACCTCTTGAATAATTATGAAGATACCGATGATGATCAATCTTTGAGAATAGGGTGTTTTAGTTCTGATCGATGGAGAATGGGTGAGGATGCTTCTGCATTTGGAGGGGCAATTCGTGATATGTGGAGCCCTACGTGCGATGGAGATCCTGGTAAAGTCTCTGATGGTCAATATAAATGTGGTACTGGTGATTCAGGAGGAGTTCATTCCAACTCTGGGGTGCCAAATCACGCTTATGCGTTATTGGTAGATGGTGGCACTTACAACGGACATACAGTAACTGGACTTGGTTTTACCAAGGCATCCCATATTTTTTGGCGTGTACAGAATGTATATTTGACGCAATCGAGCAATTTTCTTGTTTTTGCGGATGCCCTAGAAGCAGCTTGCGCCGATCTAGAAGGTATAGACCTTGAAGGACTGTCTACCACAACCACTCCAGCAGGATTATCTGGACAAGTCATTACTGCAGCAGATTGTCAAGAGGTGTTGGATGCCATTAATGCCACAGAGTTAAGAGTGGATGTTGGGGGTTTTTGTCCACCACTATTGGGTCCTACAGATCCCCTATGTGGGGCAGCAAGTTCCAATCCTCTATTTTACGAAGATTGGGAAAGTGGACTTGGAAGTTGGACCTTTGAACAATTGCCGGAAAACCCGACTACTTGGTCATCGAGAGATTGGGTATTGGAAACTACATTACCAGATGGTCGAACAGGTACTGGTATATTCGGGGTGGATCCGCTAGTTGGAAATTGTTCTAGCGATTTGGAAAATGGAATCATTAGGCTCCAAAGCCCTGTAATAACCATTCCAGATATTACGATGGGTACTTTTGAGTTGGCATTCGATCATTATATCGTTACAGAAGGTGGTTGGGATGGCGGAAACATTAAGTATAAGATCGATAGTGGTACTTGGACATTACTGCCAGGAACAGCCTTTATTGATAATGCCTATAACAGTTCATTGAATACGGCTGGACAAGGAAATGACAATCCTATGCAGGGTGAGGCTGCTTTTACAGGCGCTGATGGCGGTACCGGCTCAGGCACTTGGGGAACAAGTATCATTGACTTATCCTCTTTAGGAGTGATGGCAAATTCTACATTGGAGTTGAGATGGGAAATGGGAACGGATGGTTGTAGTGGTAATGATGGTTGGTATCTAGATGAGATCGTTGTCTATAATTGTTCCGAACCTCTATCAATCGCTGATTCTAGTTTCTTGAAAGATCATATAACAGTGTATCCTAATCCGTCAAATGGTCTATTCACTTTAAGAAAAACGGCCAATATCGATCTTACTAAAGCAGATATTTATGATATGAATGGACGTTTAATCAAGACTATAGAACTTTCCGAAATGAACACAGTGATGGATATCGAATTAGACTCATGGTCTTCTGGCGTTTACTTCATGAAGATTTCATCTAAAGATGGTCAAGGGGTTCTGAAGTTGATCAAAGAATAGAAATAGAATTATAAGAAATGAAAAAGCCCAGACGATATGTCTGGGCTTTTTGTTCTAAAAAGTTAAAGAAGTATATATTAAATTACTTTTACATTTACTGCGTTTAATCCTTTTTTACCTTCTGTAAGATCGAACTCAACGTTATCGCCTTCGCGAATCTCGTCAACCAATCCAGAAATGTGCACAAAGTGTTCTTTGTTTGTGTCATCTTCAGTTATGAAACCAAAACCTTTAGTGTCGTTGAAGAATTTTACTGTGCCTGTACTCATGTTTAAAATATTAAATTAATTATTAATTAGGATGCAAAGGTAGTGCCATAATTGTTAAAAAAGTATCAATACGCTATTTATTATGAATTAAGCCCAGTATCATTGGGCTGGGAGAGGATAAAATTTATAGACCTTAGTGAATTCGTATATAATTACCGTAAGTATCGTCAAACATCGCAATAATTCCCCAGTCTGTATTCGTGGACTCTTGTATGAAAACAACAGCTTTTTGGTAGGTGCTGCAAAATCAAAACCTTGAGGTTTAAGCAATAAGGCATTTCCCTTTGGGTCTTCGGGAGAAACGACAAATGCTAATTGCGCTTCTTGCATATGCATCAATTCCTTAAATTTTAAAGTTTCCGTATAGAAATAAAAGCTTTTATTGGGTCCTTGACGACAAAGCTCGTTAACTTGATTTGCACGATTGCCTTATCTTAAAATCAATTTCTTTATGATTTCTTTACCCAATTCCTCATTTAACATGGCAATGATCTTTGAGTTACCATAGCTTAATTCTTCTCGAAGTACCGAAGAACTCAATTGAACATGCAAAGTATTGCGGTCTAATTTTACGGCGGTTGTATATTTATTCACTCCATTACCCATTAAACGTTTCCAGGCATCCTCAACATTTACTTTGTCCAGACCTTTTTGTAGTTTATTGGTTTGAACAAAGTCTTTTAGAGCGTCACTAATACTGCTTATTTCATTGTGTCGTTTAGCCATTAAGTTAAAGATACTGATTTTAGGGTTAAAGTTTGAATATTTCGTACGATTGATTTGTGTTCTTTACAACGTCTTCTGTGCGCTGGGCATGTGTATCGCTAATGAATAATTGTCCAAAATTTTCTTCATTAACAAGGCTGATCAATTGAGCAACACGCTGTTCATCAAGTTTATCGAAAATATCATCCAACAGAAGTATGGGTGTGACACCACTCTGCTTTTTAATAAAGTCAAACTGCGCTAATTTGAGGGCCACCAAGAAGGATTTTTGCTGCCCTTGACTGCCGAATTTCTTTATAGGATGGCCTTCTATCTCAAAATTCAGGTCATCTTTATGTATGCCAACATTCGTATATTGAAGTGCTTTATCTTTATTGATACTAAGCTCTAGCAATTCTTTAAGGCCTCTTTCAAACAAATCGCTTTTATATGTCAGGTCCACAATTTCATTGGCATTGCTTATGGTGTTATATCGTGTTTTGAATATTGGGATGAATTCCTTCAAAAAAGCGTCTCTTTTCTTGAAAATTGGTGTGCCTAAACTTTCTAGTTGCTCATTATAGACTGCAACAGTATCGTTATTATATGTATTGTTGGCTGCAAAATATTTCAGTAAAGAATTTCTCTGCGCTAGTACCTTATTGTATTTTATAAGATTCTCAAGATAGCCTTTGTCGCTTTGTGAAATAACACTATCAATAAATTTACGTCGCGTGTCACTACCTTCTGTAATTAAGTCACGATCTGCTGGAGAAATAATTACAAGTGGCAGGAATCCTATATGATCCGAGAATTTATCGTAGACTTTTCCATTTCGTTTGATGACCTTTTTTTGACCTTTTTTTAAACTTATAACTATTTTTTCTGTACGATCCATTTTGTCGTATTCACCATCAATAACAAAAAAACCTTCATTGTGTTTAATATTCTGGGACGCAACCGGATTGAAATAACTTTTGCCAAAAGACAAATGATAAATGGCATCAAGGACATTTGTTTTTCCTACACCATTTTTCCCTACCAAGCAATTTATCTTAGCATCGAACTTGAAGGATCTGCTGTCAAAATTCTTATAGTTTAACAATGAAAGTGTTTTCAGTATCATAAAATGGAAAGCAAAAGCTAGTTTTTTTAACCGAATAGGGCTTAAAAATGGATCTGCAAATTATTAAAAATAACCAATATTTTGTCCCTGAATACCAATAAAAATTATATTTTTGCCGCGCAATACAATATAACTATGGCGACTTATAAGAAAAGAGGTTATAAACCTAAAACCAAAGGAGATAAAGAGCAGGATCTGGCTGACGGATCAACAACTGCTGAAGTATTCAATACACTCGACGAAACCGCTTCCAAAACTGAAGAATGGGTTGCAAAGAACCAAAAATATATTTTTGTGATCGTTGGATTGGCGGCAGTACTTGTACTCGGTTATTTAGGGTATAAGGAGTTCGTTGCCAAGCCGAAGCAGGCCACGGCTGTGAATGATATGTTTCAAGCAAAGAAATATTTTAATGCTGCAGTTAACGGTGCGGAGAAAGATTCACTTTATACTCTCGCCTTGAATGGAGGTGAAGGTAAATTCGGCATGTTGGATATAATTGAAGAGTATGGAGGAACTGACGCGGGTAATTTAGCTAATTATTATGCGGGCATGGCTTATTTGAATCTTAAGGATTATAAGAATGCTGTTACATATTTAGGTGATTTTAGTAGTTCTGATGAAGCATTGGCACCAATTGCAAAAGGTGGTATAGGTGATGCTTTCATTCAACTTAATCAACCTGATGATGCTTTAGGATATTATGAAGAAGCAGCTAAATTGCGCACTAATGAATTTACGACACCTTTGTATTTATTCAAGGCAGGTACCACAGCATTGACTTTAGGACAAAGTGATAAGGCGCTTACTTACTTTAAGCGCATCAAAGAAGAGTATGCATCTTCAACTGAAGCTGCGAATATCGATATCTTTATAGGAAGAGCGGAAGCCGCTAAACAATAAATTATGTCAACTGCCGATAAGAATTTATCGCATTACGATAAGAACTTAATCCCAAACGCGAAAAACTTTCGGTTTGGGATTGTTGTTTCAGAATGGAACGGTGATATCACCGAACCTATGTTGCAAGGAGCTATTGATGCATTGATTGACAACGGTTGTTCACGAGATAATATAACTAGTTGGTATGTGCCTGGAAGCTATGAACTTATTTATGGCAGCAAGAAAATGCAGGAACAGAATGTTGATGCTGTAATTGCCATTGGAAGTGTGATTCGTGGCGAAACGGCTCATTTTGACTATGTCTGTCAGGCTGTCGCACACGGTATCAAAGACCTAAATGTTGTTAATGATATTCCTGTTGTATTCTGTGTCCTAACCGACGACACCCATCAACAAGCTGCTAATCGTTCTGGTGGTAAGCACGGCAATAAGGGCATCGAAGCTGCTATTGTAGCTATAAAAATGGCGAAACTTAGAAAAGAAGCCTAATTTTCGAATACTAAAAATCAAACTTTGGATTTTGTAATTTTTCCATGGTAATTACCCAAAGGCTATTTGTTAACAATTTTTATGAATTGTAACTCGGCATTATTCTTGATTTTAAGTAACTTTAAACTTTAGGAATTATGGGACTATTCAAACTACGGAAGAACAAGAGATTTAGCTACACACCTCGTTATTTTGATGACAAGGGAGAAGGTAATCCAATGGAGATCAAGCACAAATTTGACGACTATCGTAAAACAATCGGCAGCAATGGCTTGAAAACGAGATTTGCGAATGCCATGGACGACTTTAAGAATTCACCGAATCGTGCTGCGAATAGACGCATCTTGATAATTGCCGGTGTGTTATTATTGCTATTCCTCTTAATCATAGATTTCGACTTGTCTATTTTCTTCAGTTAAAATACATGGCGGACATCATTCAGTTATTACCAGATCATGTAGCAAATCAAATTGCAGCCGGAGAGGTCGTGCAACGTCCTGCCTCTGTTGTAAAGGAATTGCTCGAAAATGCTATAGATGCAAATTCTAGTTTTGTGAAGCTGATTATAAAGGATGCTGGTAAAACACTTGTTCAAGTGGTGGATGATGGCTTTGGAATGTCTGTGACCGATGCTCGATTGAGTTTTGAACGGCATGCAACTTCCAAGATAAAAAGTGCGGATGATCTTTTCAATATAAGTACCAAAGGTTTTAGAGGGGAAGCATTGGCTTCGATAGCGGCTATTGCCCATGTTGAGCTAAAAAGTAAACAAGAGCAAGAAGAGATAGGGACCTGTCTGAAAATTGAAGGTAGCGAAGTCGTGTCACAGGAAGTGGTGGTTATGCCTAAAGGCACGTCAATTCTGGTTAAGAACCTCTTCTATAATATTCCAGCAAGACGTAATTTCTTAAAATCCAACCCAGTTGAAATTCGACATATCATTGATGAATTTCATCGAGTTGCACTAGCGCATCCAAATGTAAGATTCAGTATGTTTCATAATGGAAGTGAGGTGTTTCAACTACCTGACAGCAATTTTAGGCAGCGCATAGTCAATATCTTCGGAAACAAGACCAATGAAAAATTGGTGCCAGTTGACGAATCTACCGAAGTGGTTACGATGACAGGATTTGTAGGTAAACCAGAATTTGCCAAGAAAACAAGAGGTGAGCAATTCTTTTTCGTGAATAATAGATTCATAAAAAGTCCTTATCTCAATCATGCAGTTTCATCTGCTTTTGAGGGGTTATTAAAAGACGGTGCTCATGCTAGCTATTTCTTGAATCTTCAGGTCGATCCTCAGAGTATAGATATTAATATCCATCCTACCAAAACGGAGATTAAGTTTGAAGACGAACATACCATTTACGCCATTTTGCGTTCAGCTATCAAACATAGTTTGGGGCAGTTCAATATAGCGCCAGTTTTGGATTTTGAACATAATACCAATCTTGATACACCTTATCAGCAACATAAAATGGCAGCTACAAATCCGGTTGTAGATGTTGATAGGTCATATAACCCATTTTCTTCAGAAGGTACTAAAAATAACATGGGTGTATTTCAACCAAAGCGAGAGAATTCTGAAGGTTGGGAAAGCTTGTATGTGGGACTTGAATCTAAAGGCGGTGATGTTGATGCTAGATTGAATGGCGAAGAATTTGAGACAGATCCTGAGCATATTTCAATGTTTCAAAATGCCTCGCAAGACACAACGGCGGCAACATACCAACTACATAGAAAATACGTTATTAGTAAAATTAAATCGGGAATGCTCGTTATAGATCAACATAGAGCGCATAAACGCATTCTTTACGAAGAATTCTTAAAGCAGATAACTATAAAGGAAGGGCTAAGCCAGCAATTGTTATTTCCATTGATATTGAATTTTTCTGTAGATGAAATAAAGATATTGACCGAATTAAAAGGACAATTGGAACATACAGGGTTTGTATTTTCGAAACTGGAAGATGAAACAATGGAAATTACTGGAGTTCCTATCACGGCCTCTGAGAGTGAAGTGTCTGTTATCTTAGAGCAATTGATCAATGATGTGGAGAATGAAGTCCCGGATAGTAATTTTAGTCAATCTGATATGTTAGCTAAGTCATTGGCAAAAAGTTTGTCCATTAAAACTGGGCAGGCATTAACTAATATGGAACAAGAGCACCTTGTAAATAGTTTATTCGCTTGTAAAGAGCCTTCGATAACACCAGAAAACCGATTAACGTTCGTTACTATAACAGTTGACGAATTGGACAAAAAATTCATGTAGCTAAATGAGGCAAATACAAATAACTGATGCTGTAAAACATCTTTTGATCATTAATGTCGTAATGTTCATTGGTACGATGACCATAGGTGGTGGGCAATTATTCTATGATCTCTTCGCGTTATACTTTCCCGGAAATCCGGTATTCAAACCATGGCAGATAGTAACTCATATGTTCATGCATGGTGGGTTCACACATATTTTATTCAATATGTTCGCCTTGTGGATGTTTGGGACGGCTGTGGAGCAAGTAATAGGTACAAAAAAATTCATTTTCTTTTATATATCGGCTGGTCTTGGAGCTGCACTGATCATGCTTGCGACTTACTATTTCAAGTATTATAGTGGATTGAATGATTTAATTGGAGCAGGAATTGATAAAACCCAAATCATCGAAACCCTTAAATCTGGACAGTATAATACACAATGGACAAATGTTCTAGGAGCAGATAAATTACAAGATTTTTTAAGTGTATATAATGGTACAATGGTAGGTGCTTCAGGAGCGATAATGGGAGTTTTGGTGGCGTTTGGAATGATGTTCCCAGACTCTAAATTGATGCTGATTTTCTTACCGGTACCCATAAAGGCAAAATATTTCATTCCAGGGATCATTGCTTTGGACTTGTTCTCAGCAATTACTGGTCAGTCACTATTTAGTCCTAGTAATACGGCTTATATGGCTCATATTGGAGGTGCACTTACTGGGTTCTTGATAATGTGGTATTGGAAAAAGAACGAATTCAATAATAAACGTTGGGACCTATGAGTCTAATTGAAGACGCTAAATACAAATACGCTAGACTGAATGTCTACGAAAAGATCATAGCCATAAATGTGATCATTTATGCCATTGCTTGGTTGTTAAAGAATCTTTTTAGAATACCATCAACGTCCTTCTTAAAGTGGTTTGAGCTACCGAGAGAGATTACCGATATGATCATGCAGCCATGGTCTATTTTTACTTATGGCTTCTTGCATTTTGATTTTTGGCACTTGTTTCTCAATATGCTTGTTTTATATTTTGTTGGCCGGATATTCCTTAACCTCCTTAATCCTAAAATGGCTTTGAATATATATTTTATGGGGATACTTATGGGAGGCGCATTTTTTCTTTTGGGGAATGTCTTATTTCCATCAACAATATTCAAGTCTGCAGGAGCACTTATTGGAGCATCCGCAGGTGTTAGAGCGGTTCTTATTTTCTTATGTGCTTATATGCCACAGACCGATGTTCGAATCATTGCGTTTAACGTCAAACTTTGGTATTTGGGTGTAGCTTTCGTCGTTATGGATGTTATTGGACTCTTTGGTAACAATGCGGGAGGTAATATGGCACATCTTGGAGGAGCACTTCTTGGCTATCTTTATGCGAAGCAATTGCTAAATGGCACGGACATAGGAAAAAGCTTTGAGAAGTTGATGAATAGTATCTCTGCACTATTCCAACCAAAATCACGTTCTAATTTAAAGACCGTTCATAAATCTAAAAAAGGGACAGTTGCCGGTCATTCTAAAAAGGATTTTGACACGTTCAATAACCAAAAGAAAATCGATTTGATCCTAGACAAAATAAGTAAGAGTGGATATGAAAGTCTAAGTAAAGAGGAAAAAGAATTCTTGTTCAAGGCAGGTAAAAATAATTAGAGTGAAAAAGTTGAGCCTGTTCGATAAGCTAGCATTTTTCGTTAATTCAATTGTAGCATTCCTGTTGTTGTTGTCTTATGTGATACCTTATGTGGCGCCCAAGAATTTTGCTTTTATTTCTTTATTGAGTCTTGCAGTACCGATACTTATTATCATTAATATCCTATTTTTTGTGTTTTGGCTCTTAAAGGTCAAAAAACAACTGTTATTGTCGTTAGTAGTCCTGGCTATTGGATTTCCCTATTTGGGCTCGCTATATAAATTCTCATCTTCCAAGGATGTACAGGATTCTAACAATATCTCAGTCATGAGCTATAATGTTAGGTTATTTAACCTGTATGAATGGATTGAAGAAAAAGACGTTCCTTTAAAAATTAATTCTTTTATTGAAGAACAAGACCCCGATATCATTAGTTTTCAAGAATATAAGGCGAATCCAAAAATTTCCTTGAATTCGTATACATATAAATTCGAACATTTAGAACGCGACGCTAAAATAGGACAGGTGATAGTTTCTAAATTCCCAATTATCAATTCAGGCTCTGTCGAATTCCCGAATACAAATAATAATGCCATTTATATTGATATTGTTAGGAATAAGGATACTGTTCGGGTATATAATATTCATTTACAATCCTTGCATATAAGTGCTGACATGGCTAAACTGAAAGCTGGAAGTTCTGATCTCTTGGTGAAGAAAACTCGTGAAACATTCAAGATACAACAGGAGCAAACAGCATTATTTTTAGCACATAAAGATCAATCCAGCTACAAAACGATTATCACTGGTGATTTTAATAATACGGCCTATTCCTATGTATACAGACAGATTAAGGGAGATGATTTTAATGATGCCTTCGAGGTGGCCGGAAACGGTTTTGGAAGAACATTTGATTTTAAATTCTTTCCTATCCGCATCGATTTCATTCTTTCTGATAATAATTTTCAGATAAATGGTTTCAAGACGTTCCAAAAGAAATTTTCAGATCATTATCCAATCATGGCAAAACTATCCTTGCATTAACCAGCAGTCTGCACTATCGGCGAGTATGTGAATCACCAATCCTATGCCAAGTATCCTTGTCTTCTTGGGTATCAAAAACAAAAAATAAACTACGATGGCATAATAGGAGTGGAGAGGATGAAAATTTATACTACATCTGTTAGCATCAAAAATCGGATCCGCAATTAGGTGATCCAGATCTATGAGCATGGCTGCTATCATAACAAGATATGCTCGCCACCATATGGATCTATAAAAAGTAAGTGCAACTAATATTGGCAAGCCAAAATGTATGGTATAATGTACTATGGGTTGCAGCATATTATAAAGATTGTGATTGAAGGTAGTTCAATGTATTGGGGCCTTCATTGAATAGAAGGTCTAATATGCTTAGGTTGGGAATAAATCCATGTTTATCTGAAAATACTTGAATATACCTATTGAATGAAAACTCAGTTTCTTTTTTTGCATTAACTAGATGGCGATTGTCATTGCTATTATGATAATCTTTTATGAACTCTGTTGTTCTATTAAGATTGAGATCAAGCTCAATACAATCTGCAATAGCTTGCATACATTCTATATTGAAATCAAATAGACATTCCTTTTTCTCTTTAAAAAGAGGTTTCAAGTCATCCTCATAATATTCAAAAAAAGGAGAGGTGCGATATGCGGATTCTATGGATTTCCAATGATTGTCCTGCCAATTTTCGTCATTGGCAATCATAACATTTTGATATTTTTGACGATTTTTTTGTGTGAAGCGAACAGGAATATTAAGGGAGAGCTTACCATTAGCGCCATAAACATATGCTCGATTTCTATACGTTTGTTTTTGGAAGTTGTCCTCTGCTTCTATTACAACACTCGATGCTATGGCCATGCTAACAAAACTGGCAATATTTGGAAAATACGTGGGATGTATAATGGTTTTCATGAAACCAGGTTATCCATTTCTGCGTTTACGCCATTTACTGAACCCAAACCATCCTAGTAATAAAACTATGAATGGAATTAAATATGACCTTGGTTCACCACTTCCTCCAACTGTTGTGAAGAAGCGTTCCCATCTTGGATTCTTGATACCATCCCAACTCATCCAAACAAACACTGGTTTACCCACCACATGATCGAAAGGAACGAATCCCCATGCTCTAGCATCGAGTGAGTTATGCCTATTATCTCCCATCATCCAATAATAATCCTTCTTGAAGGTGTAATTAGTCACCACTTCATCATTGATCATGATCTGGTTGCCATTTACTTTTAAATCATTGCCTTCGTACTCGGTAATTACGGTTTTGTAAAGTGGTAATACTTCTAAATTCAAATCTATGGTCTTTCCTTCTTCAGGAATGTATAAAGGACCAAAAAAATCGTTATTCCAATTATAAGAAGGATCATGTGGAAAAATTCCGGAATCCCATTTCCCTTTTGATTCACTTCGTCGCTCTAGTTTAGCAATATTCGGATGATTTTTTGCTCTATTGTAGGCTGCATCTGTAACTGCTGCTAAGAAATAGGTGTTTTTTTCGGGATCCATGCCGATTCCATCAGTAATATCATATCTAGTTCTTAAGGTACTGATATCCGTATTGGTTGGTTGTGATTTGAACTGAACATCATACGAAAATTGAAGTTTCGCTCTATCTGGCAATGCATTTTGCTTACCATTAATGTACACATATCCATTTCTGACTTCCAATGAATCACCTGGTATACCCACGCAACGTTTTACATAATTCGTTTTTTTATCTACAGGTTTATAATAAGCCCTATCTGGAATAGTATACATGATATCAATAGTGTCAACTGGCCAATTGAATACAACGATATCGTTACGTTTTATCTTCTGGAATCCTGGTAATCGGAAATAGGGTAGTTGCAATTTGTTTAACCACGAACCTTCTTCCTTTGTATCATTAAATAAATATGATTTTTTATTAAGAAGCGGAATGGTATCATGCACCATAGGTGCAGCAACCGAAGTCATCGGTGTTCTTGCTCCATAATGAAATTTACTCACGAATAGGAAATCTCCAACGAGTAATGTTTTCTCCAGGGAGGACGTCGGAATGGTATAAGGTTGCATAAAATAAGTATGTACCAGCGTTGCCGCAATAATGGCGAATAAAATAGAACTAACCCAATCGCCACTTGAACTTTTTGGATGTAGACTTCTATCTTTTATATGCGTTACATTGGCAATATAATTGAGATAATAATTATAGAACCCTAAGGTGATGACCGACAAAAATGTATCGAGATAGGCGTTCTTTCCAAAGCTTCTTGCCGTTTCTACCCATATTACTGGGAACATGATCAGGTTTACAATGGGAACAAACAAAAGGAGCACATACCACCATGGACGATTGATGATCTTCATCAAAATAACGCCATTATATACAGGAACAAAAGCCTCCCAGACTTTATGGCCAGCTTTTACATAAAGTTTCCAAGTGCCTAATCCATGAATCACTTGAATTATCAAGATGAAAAGTAACCATTGTGTCCAACTCATATTGTTCTGTATTGTTAAGATCGTTTATTTGACGACTTTATAGTGTAATTGTTGCGAAAGTAACTAAAATAAATAATAAAGCAGATGGCTTTTAACCAATGTTTAAGACGTCTTTCATTGAGAAAACACCTGTTTTTCCATGTATCCATTCTGCCGCGATAACTGCACCTAATGCAAATCCTTTCCGGCTTTTGGCAGTATGATTCAATGAAATGGAATCTTCATCAGAAGTATATAAGACAGTATGAGTGCCAGGAACTGCTTCAATACGCTTTGAAGTCATAGGAATCGAAAGATCATCCTTTTTGTCAAGAGACCAAGATCTGTAATTAGTTTCGTTAATAATGTCTTCGGCTAAGGAAATAGCTGTACCACTCGGTGCATCAAGTTTTTTGGTATGATGTATTTCTTCTATCTCCACATTATATTGTGACTGAGACTTCATCAACTTTGCTAATTGCTTATTAATTTCAAAGGTGATATTCACACCCAAGCTAAAATTGGAAGCATAGAGAAATGCACCTTCGCTTTTTTCACAAAGTGATACCATGTCTTCATATGCATCTAGCCAACCAGTAGTTCCAGAAATCACAGGAACATTGTTTGTTAAACAGTTTGAAATATTTGAAACAGCGGCGTTAGGCACACTGAAATCTATAGCAACATCAGCATCGTTAATATTGTAAGAGGACTTTATATCTGCTTTTATGACAATAGAATGCTCACGACCTAAGGCAATCTTCTCAATTTCCTTTCCCATTCTGCCATAACCAAGTAATGCTATTTTCATTTTCTAGAATTTGAAATTGAGTGTCAGCCCCACATCGGAAGTTGCTTCCATTTCATTGAATTTATAGTGCGGACTTAATGAGAGATTATCATCCACATTATATTGCAGTAAATGTGCATCGACATTAGCATCAATAATATTAAGGGCATAAATACCAATGGTGACCAATAACGAAACTTCCTTGTTCCGCCTTAATTGGCGCTGTGCTTCAATCAAACCATTGTCAGTTATTACTGGCGTGCTTCCGACTCCGTAAAATTCATCGTCTGTAAAACCAGCCAATCTTCGTTTATAGGCATCACGATAACGTTTGTATTCATTATTGTTATCGACATAGAAATAAATACCCGTTCCCAATGCTGCATATACAATAGGGATTTTCCAATACTTTTTATTGTAGGCTTGACCTAGACCGGGTAATACCGCGGAATAAAAAGCCGCTTTAGAAGGTGCCAATGGATCTATCTCTGTTTTTTGTGAAGTCGTACCGATGATCTTTAGCTCCTCATCTTTATTGAGTACTGAATCTTTCTTGGTTTCTTGCTCTTGTGCTACTGCACATAAGGAAAAAACCAATAAGAGAGATGTTAGGATGAAACCCTTACTTTGCACGTTGAACCAATTTTTTAATGCGATTGAAGTCTTCTTCTGAATGAAAAGGAATCGATATTTTACCTTTACCATTCTTAGACACTTTAACGTCTATTTTATGTCCAAAGTATTCTGAAATTTCTTTAATGCCTTTTTTAATATATTTAGGTATTGCATCTTGGGTTGGAACAGAAACTTGCTTTGTCTTTTGATAATTTCGCACTAATTTTTCAGTGTCCCTAACCGATAATTTTTTAGATAGGATCTCTTCGTATATATCAAGTTGTGTGGATTGATTTTCGATATTGATGATCGCACGACCATGTCCCATAGAGATAAAACCATCACGTATCCCTGTTTGTATAATAGGATCTAATTTTAATAGACGTAAGTAATTTGCAATCGTAGACCGTTTCTTTCCAACGCGCTCGCTCATTTGCTCTTGAGTGAGTTGTATTTCATCAATTAATCGGTGATACGATAATGCAATTTCAATGGGGTCGAGATCTTGCCTTTGAATGTTTTCGACTAAAGCCATTTCCAAGGATTCCTGGTCGTTGGCGATGCGAATATATGATGGAATGGTTCCCAAACCAATTAATTTGGCAGCACGAAAACGGCGTTCTCCAGATACCAATTGGTATTTGTTGAATTCTAGTTTTCTGACCGTAATTGGTTGTATAACACCTAATTCCTTAATCGAAGAAGCTAGCTCACGGAGGGATTCTTCATTGAAATTGGATCTTGGCTGAAACGGATTCACCTCAATGGCATTGACATCAAGTTCAACAATACTACCTATTACCTTATCCGCATTCTTGTCCTGTACCGATTTTATGTCGTTGGAAGGATCGTTTAAAAGAGCCGATAACCCTCTACCTAAAGCTTGTTTTTTCGTCGCCTTTGCCATGACTAACTATTTTTCGTGATGATTTCCTTAGCCAAACTTAAATAATTACTTGCACCTTTACTACTTGCATCGTAATTTATTATGCTTTCCCCATAACTTGGAGCTTCTCCTAATCTCACATTTCGCTGTATTATGGTATGAAATACCATTTCGGTGAAATGTTTCTGTACTTCTTCCACCACTTGGTTCGATAAGCGGAGACGAGAGTCGTACATGGTCAATAATAAGCCTTCAATATCTAATTCTGGATTATGTATTTTTTGTACACTTTTAATGGTATTCAATAGTTTACCTAAGCCTTCCAAGGCGAAATATTCACATTGAATAGGTATCAATACGGCATCAGCGGCAGTCAAGGCATTTAGTGTCAATAATCCTAATGACGGCGCACAATCTATCAATATAAAATCGTAATCATCTTTAAGGTCTAAAATGGCCTTTTTCAACATGTACTCGCGCTCTTCCTTATCTACCAATTCTATTTCGATGGCAACAAGGTCGATATGTGAAGGTATGATATCCAAGTTTGGGGTATCAGTTTTTATAATGGCTTCCTTTGCGGTATTTGTGTGCTCCAATAGCTGGTATGTACCAATTTCAACAGAATCTACGTCAATGCCTAAGCCAGATGTTGCATTTGCCTGTGGGTCAGCATCAATAAGTAGCACTTTTTTTTCGAGTACCCCTAAGGAAGCCGCAAGATTAATTGAAGTTGTAGTCTTACCAACACCGCCTTTTTGGTTGGCTATTGCAATGATTTTGCCCATTAACTGATTTGGTTTTTGTGAGTATAAAAATACGATTATTCGGTCGAAATTAAAATGGAAGTTGTTAACAACCATTCAACTCTGGTCAACGGAATTTAGTCTATTAAAATCTCCAAAATCTTAATCGCGGCCTCACTGATCTTTGTGCCTGGTCCAAAGACAGCAACAGCACCGGCATCAAACAGATATTGGTAGTCTTGTTTAGGGATCACACCACCAACTATAACCATGATATCATCACGGCCGTATTTTTTAAGTTCATCGATAACCTGAGGCACCAATGTTTTATGGCCAGCCGCCAAAGAAGATACCCCAAGGATATGAACATCATTTTCTACGGCTTGTTTTGCAGCTTCTTGGGGTGTTTGGAAGAGTGGACCTATATCAACATCAAATCCTACATCGGCATAACCAGTCGCTACTACTTTTGCACCACGGTCGTGACCATCTTGACCCATTTTAGCAATCATGATGCGGGGCCTTCGGCCATCCTGTTCGGCAAATTTGTCCGCTAATCCCTGCGCTTTCTTAAAGGATTTGTCGTCTTTTATTTCTTTGCTATACACTCCTGAAAATGATTTTATTTGAGCCTTATATCTGCCAAAAACGACTTCTAAAGCATCGCTAATTTCGCCTAATGTGGCACGTTCTCGAGCCGCTTCAACGGCTAAAGCTAATAAATTTTCACTTTGAATCTTTGCAGCATCCGTTAATTTGGACAATGAAGCTTTTACTTTTTCAGAATCTCTTTCGGATTTGATTTGGTTTAACCGTTCGATTTGGGCATTTCTAACCGTTTGATTATCAATTTCTAAAGTCTGTATTGGATCTTCTTTATCCAATCTATATTTATTTACACCAATAATGATATCTTGACCAGAATCTATTCGTGCTTGTTTGCGGGCAGCTGCTTCTTCAATCCTGATTTTTGGGATTCCTGCTTCAATGGCCTTGGTCATTCCTCCCAATTCCTCAACTTCTTGAATAAGACCCCATGCTTTTTTCGCTATGTCATTTGTAAGCTTTTCAACATAATAACTTCCTGCCCAAGGATCGACGGTCTTAGTGATTTTTGTCTCTTCCTGTAAATAAATCTGTGTGTTCCTGGCAATTCGTGCTGAAAAGTCCGTCGGCAAAGCAATGGCCTCATCCAAAGCATTTGTATGCAAGGATTGGGTGCCGCCGAATACTGCAGCAGAAGCTTCTATACAAGTACGCGCCACATTATTGAACGGATCTTGTTCAGTGAGACTCCAGCCTGAAGTTTGACAATGGGTTCTTAGAGATAATGATTTTTCATTCTTAGGATTGAATTGCTTCACTAATTTAGCCCAAAGCAATCGGGCAGCACGCATTTTGGCAATTTCCATGAAATGATTCATCCCGATCGCCCAAAAAAATGATAAACGTGGTGCGAAAGTGTCTATATCCATTCCTGTGGCTAAACCCTTTCTGATGTATTCAAGGCCATCGGCAAGTGTATAAGCCAATTCAATATCGCAGGTGGCACCAGCCTCCTGCATATGATACCCGGAAATACTAATACTATTGTATTTAGGCATATACTTGCTTGTATATTCAAAAATATCTGAGATAATTCGCATGGATGGTGTTGGTGGGTAGATATAAGTATTCCGAACCATAAACTCCTTGAGAATATCATTTTGGATCGTTCCAGCCAATTGTTCTCGCTTGACACCTTGTTCTTCCGCGGCGACGATATAAAATGCTAATATTGGCAACACAGCCCCATTCATCGTCATTGAAACCGACATTTTGTCCAAGGGAATTTGATCAAAGAGGATTTTCATATCCTCAACGGAATCAATAGCAACACCTGCTTTACCAACGTCGCCCATGACACGCTCATGGTCAGAATCATACCCTCTATGGGTTGCGAGATCAAAAGCAACAGACAGTCCTTTTTGTCCTGCTGCCAAGTTCCTTCTGTAAAAAGCATTACTTTCTTCAGCAGTACTGAAACCTGCATATTGTCTGATGGTCCATGGTCTACGAACATACATGGTACTATAGGGGCCACGTAAGTTAGGAGCTATACCAGCAACAAAATCTAGGTGCCCTAAATTATCAATATCCTTTTTTGTGTAAACGGATTTAACAGCAATATCTTCCGCAGTATTAAATTGAGAAAATTCTTCTGAATTTAGTTTTCTGTTGCCTGGTCTTAATGCGATATGTTGTAAATCCTTTCTACCCACGTTCTAATTATCCTTAGGATTTAATAATTTACTTTTCGGGGTGGCAGAAGGTGGTGTTTTGGACATTTCCCTATTCTGTAAGGCACTATCTTCTGGTACTGGGATATTGGAAAAATCGACGTTATACAATTTCGCGTAAAACATATCCAAGGCCATGAAAGTCGCCAGAAATTTATCTTTTTGAATATCCCTGATTTTCGTTCTTAATGGTGAAGAAAAAATCTTGGAATTCATACTATTAGTGGAGATCAATGCATTGAAAGTGGTTCTAAGTGCTTCGTCTTGAATGTTTTCTCCCAGACAAACTACAGTATCACTGTTATAATTTAATCGATAGGTGCCATTATCATTGACCCAAAGATCCTTTTCCTTTTTCAAAGCCTCCAAGACAGCTCGTACATGGGCTGAAGTATTGGCTGGTTCAGGTCCCTCTCCAGAACTCGACAAGGCAATTAACACATTATAGCCTTGCGCCGGATTACGGGTATTCTTAGATAAATATTGTTTAAGGTCTTCTTCAAAACTATAAAAAGCCTCTTTGAGCAGTGGCGTATTTACCGAGCCAATGTTACACTTGATCGTGTCTTCTTTATCGGTGTAGCGATATTCAAATTTGTCTTCGCCACAGCTAGTTAATAAAAAGATAGTTGCAATTAATAAGGTGAATTTTGATTTCATTTTAATTTTAATTTTTTAATCGTTCTTGTTCTAATTTTTCTGCTAATCTTTTAGCAATTATTGGTTCTATTAATGTTTTGCGTTTATTCATTTTAACGAATGGGTAAAGTTCCAATTCATTTTTCATCTGATCCTTTATGTTGATCTGTTTATTGGTGCCTAGAATTATGTCTTCTAAAGCATCAAAACGGTTTTGTTCTTTTATGGCGCTTTCTTTTATTTTTCGCTGAATTGTTCCATCTTTTAATTGTTTCAAGAACCCTCCATTTGATTCTATTTCCTTAAAAAGTTGTAATGCTTTTTCGGCCAATTGGGAAGTCAAAGTTTCGATATAATAGGCGCCATCTGCTGGATTTGCAACTTTATCGAAATAACTTTCATGTTTCAATATAAGAAGTTGATTGCGCGAAATTCGTTCACCAAATTCATTGTCTTTGTGATAAATCGCATCATACGGCGAATTACAAATCGTATCTGCACCTCCAAGTATTGCACTCATACATTCTGTGGTAGTGCGTAGCATGTTATTGTTGTAATCGTAAATGGACATGTTTCTTTTTGAAGGAATGGTAAATATGTGACAATCCAATGTGATCCCGTATTCTATAGCTAACGCTTTATAAAGTTCTCGAAGTGCTCTTGCTTTAGCAATTTCAAAGAAGTAATTAGGACCTGTTGCGACTATGAAATTCAAAATAAAGGAATCCCGAGCTTTAGTAGTCATTATATCTTTATAATGATTCAAGTATTCGTTAGCATGCGCCAAGCCGTATGCCAGCTGCTGGATCATATTGGCTCCTGCATTTTGATAAAGTGACATATCAACACTAAGTATGCCTTTAAATGACTCAGATTGAATCATGATTTTATCCAGGATTTCATGATCTTGATCCAGATTGTAGTGCCAGTTTCCAGATTTGGCTAGATTGCCAATTAAGTCAAGATTAACATAAACTGTGGCATTTTTATGTTTTAAATAATTGGTTAATCTAATGATGAAATTTTCAGACAGGAATTCAAGTTTAAAATGAATTGTTGTTTCTGATAAATTGATATTCTTCAACAAGTGATATATAGATACAGCTTCGATAGGAACAACAAAAAGTATACTTTCGGCTCCTCTATTTAGCACATTGAGCGCCTTTGTGTTCGCTTGTGTTACGGATGAAACAAAGATTTCTTGGCAGATTTTCCATTGGGTTCCTCGGCAACTGGATACTTCTGGCAATGTCTCGAATTCGTCTGAATGATAAAAGGGCTTGACATCAATATCTTCTGGAGAATTCCAAACAAGAATTTCATTATAATCGGCACCCTTAAGGTCAAATTGTATTTTCTGTTTCCACTGTTTGGAAGAGACACTGTCAAATTCATTGAACAAAGAATCACTCATTATCTTTCTGTTTTGCGATACTATCTTCGTATTCTATAATATAGATTTCTTCCTTATCTTTTTTCATATAGTACTCCTCTCGGGCAAATTTCTCAATACCCTCTTCAGTCTCCAGTTTCTTTATTTCTTTGGCGTCAGCTTCAATGCCATTATTATAATGTTCCTTTTGTTTATTGGCTTTGTCTTTCTCAGCATTCAATTCCATATGTGCGATAAGAGAATTACTATCAAAAAACAACATCCATATGATAAAGGCCAAAAGACCTAACCCAAATACGTTCTTGAAGGGTTTTATGTATTTATGATTCTTTATCTCACTCCAGTTCATTGCAATCTTTGATTGATAATGGTTCTGACGATATCAACTGCTACAGTATTGTATTTATTATTCGGGATGATGATATCTGCATATTCTTTCATAGGCTCGATGAATTGCTCATGCATTGGTTTGAGCGTGGTTTGGTAGCGTGTTAATACTTCATCGATATCTCGTCCGCGTTCTGCTAAGTCTCTTTTAAGTCTTCTGATCAATCGTTCATCACTATCGGCATGCACAAAAATATTGATATCGAACATATCTCGTAGCTCCGGGTTCGTTAAAATCAAGATTCCTTCCACGATAACAACTTTTTTCGGTTTGGTTTTTAAAGTTTCACCAGTTCTGTTGTGTTCCACGAATGAATATATTGGTTGATCGATGGTATTACCTTTTTTAAGCTCTTTTAAATGCTCGATCAAAAGCTCAAAATCAATGGAACTAGGATGGTCAAAATTTATTTCTACACGCTCGTCATAAGTGAGGTGAGAGGTGTTCTTGTAATAGGAATCTTGAGAGATAACTTCAACCTCTTCATTACGAAGCTCTTCAACTATCTGATTGACGACGGTTGTTTTTCCGCAGCCAGTACCTCCTGCAATTCCTAATATTAGCATGTACTCTTAGTGAATTTTATCTTTTTACAAATGTAATTAATTGCTTCAATTTATTCTCCAAGTTTAGCAACTTCCTCAACTGTAAATATCTTATTATTTTTGTTGCCCCAAGAATTCGTGATATAATTCATGACGTCAGCAACTTCTTCGTTATATAGCCCCAAAGGCGCCATTGCATTATTATATGTTTTTCCGTTAACAGTTATTTCACCAATCTGACCGAATTTTACAGCCATGATGCTCTCTTTGCGATTTGCACTTAGATAGTCTGATTTAGCTAGTGGTGGAAAAGCGTTTTCAATACCTTCGCCATTTGTTTGATGGCAAACAACACAAAAATCCTCATAAATAATTTGGCCTCGGGCTAAACTCTCTTTGAATGTATCGTCCTGATTTTTCTCGTTGGAAGCACAGGCAATAATTAAAATGCCGCAAAGTACGATACTGGATACTATGAATTTCATTAGCAAGGGTTTTAGGATTTAGGCACAATTCGCAATATGCCTTCATTTTCTACGGCCATATAAATGTAGCCATCTGGTCCTTGTCTCACATTACGCAATCGTCCAATATCCTCGAATAATTTTTCACGTGCGACCACTTTATTATCCTGGAATTCCAATCTTTCGAGATATTGAAAAACCAAAGATCCGACGAGTAAATTTCCTTTCCATTCAGGATATATATCACTGGTAATGTACGTCATGCCGCTAGGGGCGATTGAAGGAACCCAGTAATAAATAGGTTGTTCCATGCCTTCGGCTTCTTTCTTGTAGGTAATAACGGTGCCGCTATAATTTATCCCGTAAGTTATCACAGGCCATCCGTAATTCTTGCCTTTTTCAATGATGTTTATTTCATCCCCACCACGCGGACCATGTTCATGATTAATTATTTTACCAGTTTGCGGATGCTTCACAAGGCCTTGAGGATTCCTATGACCATAAGAATAAATGGCATGTTTAGCTTGAGGGTCATTTGCAAATGGATTGTCTTTTGGTATTCGACCATCGTCATGTATTCTGTAGATTTTCCCACAGTCTCGAGTAATATCTTGAGGGTTAACATCTCGGTTGCCTCGATCGCCAATCGAAAAATATAAATAGCCTTCATTGTCAAATTCTAAACGAGATCCATGATGTTGACCTTTTGTCGAGTTGGGGCCTGCTTTGTACAATACTTCTTGGTCAATCAAAAGACCATTTTTAAGCTTTGCTCGCATGATTGCTGTATTGGCACCTTCGCCTTCTCCCTCGGAAGATGAATACGACATATAGATCCAACCATTATCCTCATAATTAGGATGTAATTCAATATCAAGTAATCCTCCCTGACCTCTCGCTGAAACTTTAGGTGGGTTAGGTACTTTGGTTTTAATACCATCCTTAAAATGAATAAGATCACCAGCTTTTTCGGTAATAAGCATACTTCCATCAGGTAGGAAGGCCATTCCCCACGGTATACTAAGGTCTGGAACCACAACCTCTGTTGTATATTCAAGATTTGGGGAAGTGGTGATTTCAATATCATTTTTCTTTGTTTGACCACATGAATTAAGGCCACAAAGGACAACTGCTCCGATGAAAATCCTAGTTAAATTTGAATACATTTTTTATTGTTTTAAAATCGAGTAGAATTTACAAATAATTTGATTAAATCTTAAAAGAAACATATATATTTGCAGTCCTTAAAAAGGATAACCATTTCGGGGTTTAGTACCGCATCAAGTGCGGCATAAACTACGCTCAGAAAATTAAGCTTATAGAGGCGATGTTTGGCAATAGAATATCAAACAGGTTTCAATTAAAATTCGAGGTGTAGCGTAGCCCGGTTATCGCGCCGCGTTTGGGACGCGGAGGTCGTCACGCTCGAGGCGTGACCACCCAAAAAAGAGTTTAGATGTAGCGAGAAACGTTCAAGATATTATGTAGGTCAGACTACTGATATTAATAAAAGATTGAAAAGACATAACCTTGGAATTGTTCCCTCCACCAAGAGTGGGGCTCCTTGGAAATTGGTTTTGCAAATTGAAGTTTTATCACGGTCCGAAGCAATGACTCTGGAGCGACGAATAAAAAAAAGAGGAGCAAAACGTTATTTAGATAACCATTTCGGGGTGTAGCGTAGCCCGGTTATCGCGCCGCGTTTGGGACGCGGAGGTCGTCACGCTCGAGGCGTGACCACCCAAAAAAGAGTTTAGATGT
>RCNB010000243.1_pt1 | contig 37677 bp, 31 predicted proteins | sample 2041321 | NCBI WGS metagenome assembly RCNB01 (sample SAMN09708232, study PRJNA481090) | Marine sediment metagenome, whole genome shotgun sequencing project.
AATGGGTGCTGTTAAAGGTGTAGATCTGGATGGTCTCCGCACAATTGAAAAAGAGCGAAAAGAAAATGGGCCCTATACATCTATTTTTGATGTGGCAAAACGTATTGATTTGCGTGCAGCAAATAAAAAATCTTTTGACGGCTTGATCCTTGCGGGTGCTTTCGATTCCTTTTCTGGAACGAATAGAGCACAATATTACGCTTTAGACGAACGTGGACAGACATTTATTGAAAGAGCCATCCGCTATGGGAATAAGTACCAAGAAAATAAAAATTCTGCACAAATTTCTATGTTTGGCGAAACCTCAGAAGTGCAGTTCGAAGAACCTGTAATTCCTGATTGTGAACCTTGGGGAATCATGGAAAAACTATCAAAGGAAAAAGAGGTAATCGGTATCTATATTTCGGGGCATCCATTGGATGACTATAAAGTAGAGATGAAATATTTTTGCAACGCACCGGTAAGTGCTTTTTCGAATAATGACGCGATCTTAAATAAAGATTTGACCATTGGTGGTATTGTGACAGATGTACAGCATCGTATTTCTAAAAACGGTAAAGGTTGGGCAGCGTTTACGATAGAAGATTATTCAGATTCGCAAGAATTTAGAATGTTTGGTGAAGACTATTTAAAATTCAAACATTTTTTAATCCCTAACTCCTTTTTATACATACGTATTTCTGTACGTCCGGGGTGGCGCGAAGGCGATGTGCGAATACAATTTAATCATGTTCAACTATTACAAGATGTATTAGAGGCGCAAGCAAAGAAAATAACACTGCAATTAAATATTGATGAATTAAATGATCAACGTGTTGATGCTATTGAAGGTCTTTTAAATGAGCACCAAGGCAAGGATCTATTAAATTTCTTGGTATATGATATTGAGGATAAGCTACAATTACACATGCCGAGTCGTAGTTCGAAGGTTAAAATTTCACAAGAACTGTTAAGTACCTTAGATATTCTTCAATTGAAATATAAGTTGAATTAACTTTTAATGATTCTTACTGGTCTTTTTTCAAAACTCCCACCACAATTAGGGCAGGTGTTTTGTAATACAGTTTCTACACACGTTTCACAAAATGTACATTCATAAGAACAAATTCTAACATTTTCATCTGTTGGTAATAGTTGCTTGTTGCAACTTTCGCATTGTGATCTCATTTCTAGCATATATTAAGATTTTTGTTGTTCATAATAATCCATTACGTGACTAGGTATGTCTATGTTTTTAGGTAAAAGTTTATCACTAATCGGAAATTCAGCTATTTGCTTTATGGGTACGAGTCCAGCCCAAATAGGTAAATTCAGATCACTTTTTTCATCTTGAACATCTACATCTCTAATTTTTGAAGAAGCGGTTTCTATTGTCATTTTTACCACCAAAGTACCATTGAGTTCTTTTTGATGCATCGGCCGAATTTTTTCCCATCTGCCTATCATCATATGATCGACTACACATTTTAGCGCTTTTTCTTTTTTGTTGGGAGCGACTACTTTTGTTGCCTTCCCAAAAATGGTAGCAGATCGATAATTTACGGAATGGTGTAAGCCCGATCGTGCCAATACCAAAGCATCCAAGTGCATGACTGTCATGCTTATATCTTTAGCTTCTAATAAGGCAAGTAACATTCTGTTTTTGTGAGATCCATGTAAGTAGATTATATGTTCTTCTCTACCATAAGCCATCGGTAAACAAATGGCTTTTCCGTCAAAAATATAACTGACATATCCTACAAAACCAGCATCTAGAATAGTGTTGATCGTGGCTACGTCATAGGTAGCTCTGTTGGCACCTCGTTTGACTTTATTTAATTCGGAAGTTGTGTATTCTGTCATTTTATTGTCTTTAGTTCTTCAAAATTACTAGTTTTGTGGCTCGTTGTAATCATCCAGAATTAAATTTTTTGGTAGTCCAGATATGATCCCATATAAATCAATTATCGAGATAGATAGAAAAGGTAAGAAACCGCTCTATCTTCAAATTGCGAATCAGCTTATAGAACTGATTAAAAAAAGCACGCTACCTCCAAGTACAAAATTACCCAGTAGTCGAGTTCTTTCAGAATTGTTGAATGTACATAGAAAAACGATTGTGGCCTGTTATGATGAACTAATGCTCCAAGGATGGGTAGACGCTATTCCTAAAACGGGAACTTTTGTACGGGCGGACATTCCATTTTTGCAGCAACAAAATTTTTCTAATCGCGATGGAAATGATTTAAGAGATAAGTTAGGGTTTTCGTTTTATGAAAATCCATTGTTAAAACGAAAAATCACTCAACAGAACCATCGTTTTATAGCTATTAACGATGGGGTTTCTGATGAAAGATTGGCACCGATTGAAGAAATAGCTAAAATTTATCGACGTATTGTAGAGCTGAAAGGGATACATCAATATGTAGGTTATGATAGTACATATGGTAACCCAGAGCTTCGTGATGCGTTAGTAAATTATCTCAACGAAACGAGAGGTTTACATATCACAAGAGACAATCTATTAATAACGCGTGGTAGCCAAATGGGCATTCATTTATCTTCGAGATTATTATTACAACAAAATGATTCTGTAATCGTCGGTGAGACGAATTATATTTCGGCAGATTTGAGCTTTACATATGAAGGAGCTAACTTATTGAGAGTTAAAGTAGATGAACACGGCCTAGATACTAGGGAGGTTGCCGATTTATGCAAAAAGTATGCAATCAAGGCTGTATATGTAACGTCACATCACCATCACCCTACTACGGTTACACTTTCTGCCGAGAGAAGAATACATTTACTGAATTTGGCCCAAGAGTTTAATTTTGCCATTATAGAAGATGATTACGATTATGATTTTCATTATAACCGTGCACCAATTCTTCCGTTAGCGAGTCATGATGAAAACGGTCATGTTATTTATATTGGTTCTGTGTGCAAAACAGTAGCGCCCGTGTATAGAATTGGTTATTTATTAGGGCCTAAAAAATTTGTTGATAGTTGTGCTAACTTACGTCGTTTTATAGACCGACAAGGGGATTCGCTATTGGAATTGGCCTTTGCCAATTTTATTAAGCACGGTGATTTAGATCGGCATATTAATAAAGTGATGAAGGTATATAAGGGGCGAAGAGACGTGTTTTGCGCACTTATGCGCAAAGAACTATCTGATTATATTTCTTTTGAAACACCAACTGGGGGTATGGCCATTTGGGCAAGACTTGATAAAAAATATTCATGGAAAGCAGTTGCGGCGTCTGCGACACAATTAAAATTAGATGTCGGAGATTGGCAACGTTACGATCCCGCAGGTATTGGTCATAATTCGATTCGAATAGGCTTTGCGCGATTTGATGCATCAGAAATGCGTCATTTTGTCTTTACGCTCAAGAAAAGTTTACTAAATAGTACTCGTAGAAATTAATAAGGGGTTGATATTCTTAATGTTGTAGAAACAGAGAAGCCCATCAATTGATGGGCTTCTCTTAAAAATTTAAGGTATTGTATCGTTATAAAACTTTTACGTTTACTGCGTTTAATCCTTTTTTTCCTTCCTGAAGATCAAATTCAACTTCATCGCCTTCGCGGATTTCATCGATAATTCCAGAAATGTGAACGAAATGTTCTTGGTTTGAACCTTCTTCAGTGATAAAACCAAATCCTTTGGCATCATTGAAGAACTTTACTGTTCCTTTACTCATTTATTTATAATTTATATTAATAATTACTAAATAGCATTCAAGAAGTGTGCCAAGAAAATTACTGTCATTCTTGCCTTAGCAGGAATCTAGATTACAGCACATTAAAAAACACTTCTAAAGTCCCCTCAAGGGGACACTAACAAAAGTGAGAAAGAATAATTGTCCCCTTGAGGGGACTTTAGGGGTGTGAAATACAACAGCTGGTATTGATGAAAATAATTAGTTGTTAAACCGATATTGCCAATAACATTATAAACACCCTTATTGAGCTTCACTCGATAGTCTCAAGGAGACAATTTTTCAGATTGGATTAATTTTTTGCAACGAATACCGAACATCTATTCAATTACCAAGTTTCTATTTTTAGGATATTTTACTTTGTAATTGATATTAAATTCTTTGGACATCTTTGGTTCAAGTCTAAATTCCCACTTCAATTCACCTGTGGATGGATGTTGTTTTGCTCCACTAATTTTTGAAATTTCTACTTTAATTTCGTCATTCGTAGAGACAGGTATTTGATCATAAACTAACATATTTATGGGTTGGCTTTTATTATTCTTTATGACAATATTCCATTCTCTAGCTTCTTCTTTTTTAGAGCCAATGAATTTTTTAGAAATAAAATCTTTTACTTTTTCTCTAGAAATACTTACGTTTTTATCTCTGCCTAATGATATTTGAAGTGTATCAGAAGCATATCTAACATCTAGTAAAGATTTTCCTACAAAAGTACCTTCAAAGAAAATATTAGCTTCACCTTCCAATAAATTATATTGCTCCCAATCACTAATGTTTGCTACTAAGAAAGCTGTTTTATCTACTTTTGGGACACTATAATACTGGTAAAAAGCGGGTAAGTTATACGTGTCAATATCGACGCTATAGCTCTTACTATCTGATTTAATGGTATATGGTGTTTTAATTTCAAAATCTACAGAAGTCTGATTTTCAATTTGAACGGTTGGAATAGCGAGACTACTAGCCCCTCTTGTATTTACGCCAGTGACTTTTCCTTCCAAACTATTCGAAATAGCATCTTCTCTTTTATTTCTACTTCCATATCCAATAACAACGACTTCGTCTAAAACGGCATCTGCTTCAAGACGCGCATTCATTACTGCACTTCGAATGGGTAATATCTGGGTTTTAAGACCTACAAAAGAATACACAAGATTTTTTGCATCATTCGGCACGCTAATATTATATTGTCCATTAAAATTGGTAGATGTACCAATAGTAGTGCCCTCAACAATAACGTTTGCTCCTGGTATAGGGCCAGACGGATCAGAAACTATACCTGAAACCTGATTAATTTTTTTGCCATAGACTGGAGGTAAAGAATTATAGTTTAAGAAATACGTTTGTAATTCTGGAATGATGCCAGAAATATTTGGTTCAGTAGATGATAGTTTGAGCTTCACATTATTCCATGAAACCTTGGTGTCTTGTTTTACATTGGCTTTATAAACCAACTCTACGGGTTCATTAATATTTTTTGCTCTAATGTCATAGGATGGAAACCAACCAGCATTACTCACTACATAAGAAATTTCAAAGTCAGCGTTTGTGGCATTTTTGGCATCTACTTTCACAACGATTTCTCCGTTAGGAAACTCTTTTTGACTTCTAATAGTGTTTAATTGATTTCTTATATCATTGTGTTCTTTTCTCAGTTTATTAAGAGTATTGTTACGTTCAATTTCTTTGAGTTTTAAAGATGTTAACTTTGTACTATAAAAATTAGATGCATCTTTTAAGTTCAAAACACTTACCTGTTGATTTTTACCACCAATATTTCTATTTTCTTTTAAAAAGTCTAACTCTTCTTTGATAATAGAAAGGTAGGTTTGTTCTAGATTTATTTTACTCCCAATTAGAGCAAATTTTGTTTCTAATTGAGTGACTTCTTCTTGTTTTTCTAGCTTGTCAATAAAATTTTGCTGATGATTTACAGATAGCACAGTAATAGCACCATTTGCCTTTACTTGAATGCTTTTGGCGTCAATGAAAGGAGATAAATTGATAAATTTTAGATCAGATTTTCCCTTTCCTATGTTTTGTGCTATTTTTCTAGTCACCTGCGCATTTTCTATAAACACGGTAACTTCACTTACGTTGGTTTTTATTTCTTTTGTAGTAGTCGATTGAGAATAAATAGTACCCGTAAGTAAACAAATAAGGATGTAGATGTAATTTTTCATGCTATTATGATTGAATTTTGATTCAAATATGGTGTCAATAAATAAAAGTAACAATTATAAATGAGTGAACGAGCTCTTTGTGAAAGTTAACGAGTTATCTGACTTAGTTAATGGTAAGATTATTGATTTGATATAATCACTTTTATTATTTTCTTTTGCAATTGATGGCGGTTTTGTAAAATTTTATAATTCAATATTTTGTACTTTTACGGTTCTAATTTTAGTTAATGAACATACATTTTATCGCCATTGGTGGCGCCGCAATGCACAATCTTGCACTTGCTTTACACCAAAAAGGATACCAAATAACAGGTAGTGATGACACCATTCATAATCCATCAAAATCGCGTTTAGAATCAAAAGGATTATTACCAAAGGTTTTTGGATGGTTTCCCGACAAGGTTACCATAGATTTGGATGCTGTTATTTTAGGAATGCATGCAAAGGCTGACAATCCTGAACTATTGAAAGCACAAAAATTAGGAGTTAAAATATATTCATATCCTGAGTTTTTATATGAACAGGCGAAAAATAAAACGCGAGTAGTCATAGGCGGTTCACATGGTAAAACGTCGATTACTTCGATGATCTTACATGTATTGCATTATCATGATAGAGATGTAGATTATATGGTGGGGGCACAATTAGATGGTTTTGAAAACATGGTGCATTTAACTAAAGATAATGACTTCATCGTATTAGAAGGTGATGAATATTTGAGTTCTCCTATCGACAGACGCCCTAAATTTCATTTGTACAAACCGAATATTGCTTTGTTAAGTGGTATTGCTTGGGATCATATCAATGTCTTTCCGACGTTTGAAAATTATGTAGACCAGTTCGAAATTTTTGTTGATTCTATTACCAATGGCGGTGCTATGGTGTATAACGAAGAAGATATTGTGGTGAAAAAAGTGGTAGAGGCGAGTACGAATCATATCAAGAGATATCCATATCATACACCCAACTATACCATTGAAAATGGCGTCACATTTTTAGATACTTCAGATGGTAAATTGCCTTTAGAGATTTTCGGAAAACACAATCTGCAAAATTTGGCTGGTGCTAAATGGATTTGCCAACATATGGGTGTTGATGAAGATGATTTTTATGAAGCCATTGCGAGTTTTAAAGGTGCTAATAAACGCTTAGAAAAGATTGCTGAAAACAAGGCCACGGTTATTTTTAAAGATTTCGCACATTCACCTAGTAAAGTAGAAGCCACGGCAAAAGCGGTAAAAGAACAATATAGTAACCGGACCGTGTTGGCTTGCTTAGAGCTACATACTTATAGTAGTTTGAATTCTGAATTTTTAAAAGAATATAAAGGCGCTTTGGATGCTGCCGACAAGGCGGTAGTATTCTATTCACCACATGCTGTGGAAATTAAAAAATTAGAAAAGGTCTCGAAAGAACAAATAGCAACTGCTTTTGAACGAGATGACCTACTAATTTATACAGATCCTGCAGAATTTAGGGAGTTTCTATTTTCTCAAAATTTGGAAAACACAGCTGTTCTTCTAATGAGTTCAGGGAATTATGGAGGGTTAGATTTTGAGGCAGTTAAAAACGCAATAAAATAATAATGTCATTCTTCACTTCTCTAAACTCATTCAGAATAACAAAAATTATTTCTCACTCACTTTTAACACAAGCTTCCCTAATTTTTCACCTGAGAATAAGCGTAAAAAGGTTTCATAGAAGTTCTCTATGCCTTCATATACATCTTCTTTAGACTTTAATTTACCTTGTAGCATCCATTGCCCCATTTGCAGAGCAGCTTTTTGATAGTCTTTTGCGTAATCAAAAACCACCATTCCACGCATGGTGCCTCTGTTTACTAGTAATGACATATAATTAGAAGGACCTTTGATAGCCGTTTTATTATTATATTGAGATATAGCACCGCAAATTACAATACGTCCGTGCATAGCCAATCTAGCTAAAGCCATATCTAAAATTTCACCACCTACATTGTCAAAATACACATCAATTCCTTTAGGGAAATATTCTTTTATCTTAGTTGCTATGTTATCATTTTTATAGTCGATCGCACCGTCAAAACCTAATTCTTCAACTAAGTATTTACATTTGTCAGCACCACCGGCCATACCAATGACTTTACAGTTTTTAATTTTTGCAATTTGTCCAACAACACTACCTACGGCACCAGCGGCGCCAGAAACTAAAACAGCATCACCTTCTTTTAGTTCACCAACTTCTAAGATCCCAAAATAAGCAGTCATTCCTGTCATTCCCAATGCACTTGTATACGTCGGTAACGGTGCCAATTTTGGATCGACTTTATGATAACCTTGACCATCTGTTACAACATACTGCTGCACACCTGGATGGCCGTATACGTAATCTCCAACGAGAAATTTGGGATTGTTAGATTCAATTACTTTACCGACACCTCCAGCACGCATTACATCATTCAAGGCAACAGGAGGAATATATGACCTTCCTTCATTTATCCATCCACGCATAGCGGGATCTAATGAAAGATATTCACACTGAACTAATAGTTCTCCATCATTCAGTGAGGGAATTTCAGTTTCAACGAGTTTCCAAGTATCTTTTTCAGGTAAACCTATAGGTCTTTTTTGTAATAGTAATTGTTTGTTTACTGCCATTTTTTGTTATTTATTCTTGATACCCAAATCTACGTAATTGATTTTTATTACTTCTCCAGTCTTTGTTAACTTTTACATAAAGCTCTAGATAGATTTTTTTGTCGAAAAACTTTTCAAGATCTTTTCTGGCTTCTGCACCCACGCGCTTTAAAGCGGAGCCTTTATGGCCAATAATAATCCCTTTTTGAGAGTCACGTTCTACCATAATGACAGAGCGAATTTTGATGATATGATCTTCTTCAAAAAATTCTTCGGTATCAATTTCTACTGAATAAGGAATTTCCTTTTTGTAATGTATTAATATCTTTTCACGGATAGCTTCATTCACAAAAAAACGTTCTGGTTTGTCGGTTAGCTGATCTTTAGGATAGAATGCAGGAGATTCAGGTAAAAGTTCAATGATTTTATCAAATATAGTTTGAATATTAAAATTTTCAAGTGCAGAAATTGGATACACTAACGCGTTCGGAACTTTTTCTTGCCAATACGTCATTTTAGTATCGACAACTTCTTGAGATGACTTATCAATTTTGTTAATGAGTAATAAAACGGGCACTTTGGTATTGGTAATTTTATTAAAGAAAGCTTCATCTTTCAATTCAGTTTCTCCAGGTTCTACCATATACACTAAAATATCGGCATCATCGAACGCTGATTTTACAAAGTCCATCATTGACTGCTGTAACTCATAAGCCGGCTTTATAATACCAGGAGTATCAGAAAATAAGATCTGAAAATCTTCCCCATTCACAATGCCCAAAATACGATGACGCGTGGTTTGTGCTTTTGACGTAATGATAGAAAGTCTTTCACCAACAAAAGCATTCATAAGTGTTGACTTACCTACATTCGGATTTCCTATAATATTTACGTAACCAGCTTTATGCGCCATAGATTTTATTTAAGACTGCAAAGTTACTATTTAATTCATTGTAAAGCCCAAAACCAAGTACAATATCACAGTAATTACGCCGCCAATTAGTGCATAGGGTAACTGTGTCTTTACATGATCAATATGATCGCTGGCAGAGGCCATGGAGGAGATAATGGAGGTATCAGAAATTGGAGAGCAATGATCTCCGAAAATACCACCGCCTAAAGTCGCTGCAATTACTAATGGTAAATGACCTTGGTGGATGTTTGTCATGGGTATGGATATAGCCAGCATGATGGCAAAAGTTCCCCAAGAAGTTCCGGTAGAAAATGCAATAAAAGAGCTAATCAAAAAGATCACTGCAGGCAAAAATTCTGGCGAAAGCCAGTCTTTAGACCAGTTAGCAATAAATTCACCGGTGCCTAAAGCTTTACAGGCATCTCCAATGGCGAAAGCAAAAAGCATTAATAGTGCTAATGGTATGAGTTCACTAATGCCTTTTAAGGTAATATCTACCATTTCTTTTGTTCGTATAATACCTTGAACCTTGTACAATACAAAGGAGAGTAGTAGGGCAGTAATAACCGCATATAAAACAGCAGAAGCCCCTGAGCCTTCGCTAACTGCTTGGAATAAATGATTAGAGAAAGAACTATAGTTTTCGACTTCACTCCAGCCGGTATATGCTAAATAAACGGGCATTGAAAAAACCATGGTCGCTAATGGCAATACCATGTTAATTGCTCTTGCGGGAATGCCTTTCTTAGGTTCAAAAGAGGTCACAGCATCTGAAAGCATGGGTTTAGAACCATCATTGAGTAGTTTGCCAGTTTCACGTGTTCGCTTTTCCGCTTTTGCCATCAAGCCAATATCTTTTTTAGAAACAATGGTAATTACTAAAATAACTAGCGCTAATATTGGATAGAAATTATATGCAATAGAAGAGATTAGCAATCCAAATGGATTTTCGATTCCATGTATAAGTAGGTGCCCCATGATGAAAGCGCCCCAAGCATTAAACGGAATAAGAATAGAGGTAGGAGCGGAGCTAGAATCTGCGATATATGCTAGTTTCTCTCTCGGTATTTTTAATTTATCAAATACAGGTCTAAATAATGTCCCAACTGTTAACGAGCTAATGGTAGTTTCAACAAACAACAGCACGCCAGTTAATAAGGCCAATAGCTGAATGATAACCCTGCTGTATCCAGCTTCTTTCTTTTCAAAATATTGAATAACTTTATTTAGTTTTAGGATAAACCCTTCGATACCTCTAGAGTATTGAATAAGCAATAACAAAGAACCTACCAAGGCGCTAAAAATGATGGTTTTGGTTTGGTCAGCATCTTTAAAAACATTAACGAGGGCTTCTATGCCGGCTAAAGTTCCTGTAAAAAAATTCCAATCATTGATGATAATCCATGAAAACCAAATACCAAATAATAATGAGATATATACCTGTTTCGTTTTCAGTGCTAAAATAATGGCGAGAACTGGTGGTAAAATTGAGAGGAAGCCGTAATCGGTCATGTAATAGTTGTTTAAGAGTACTGTAATTTAAGAAATCGATTTTTTAAAGATATACGAATATTATTAAAACTATATATACTTATACAAAATACCAATGATAATTGTAACGTAGCGTTATGATATGACTTCCCAGTAAGAAATATTGAATTTTTTGATACGACTATAGTAAGTAGCATGTATGGAGGCTTTTATTGCAAATCTACAGACGAACTTGGTATGAAGCAAGATGAAAATTTAGGTAGTGATATTATAAATAACCTTGAAACATTTTCAAAAAATACGATTGTACATGAGTAAGGTGATCACTGCTTTTTTTAAGCAAGAAGACTTTATAATAATTTATTGAGTCTGATATATTGTAATAACATAATCGTTTTACCATCTTTAATTTCACCTGTTTGTATCATTTCTAGCGCATCATTGATATTGAGCTCTATAATTTCTATTTCTTCCTGCTCATGGTCTAAACCTCCGCCTTGAGAAACTCTCATGTCTTGTGAGAATTCAGCAATAAAAAAATGTATGATTTCGGTAACTGAACCAGGCGACATATATGATTCAAATATCTTGGTAATATTAGAAACTTTATACCCCGTTTCTTCGATGGCTTCTTTTTTAACACATTCTTCTGGGCTGTCTTTATCTAATAGTCCAGCGCAGGCTTCAATGAGCATTCCAGACTCATTACCATTTATGTAGGTAGGGGCTCTAAACTGTCGGGTTAGAATGACCGTTTCTTGTTGTTTATTATAGAGTAGAATAGTGGCGCCATTGCCTCTGTCGTATGCTTCACGTTGCTGTGTTTGCCATTCTCCTTTATTGGTTAAATAATCATACGTAAGCTTCTTTAAAGTGTACCAATTATCTGAAAGAATTTCAATATTAAGATTTTTAATTTTTTTATTTTGCATGCAATTAAAAATGATAAAAGTTTACAGTTCTTTAATTTTTATATTTCTATACCGTACTTTATTCTCGTGATCTTGAAGGGCTATATGACCAGTTTGAAATTTACCAAAATCTTCCCAATCTTTGAACTTTGAATTAGCAACCATGTTATTCCAATCAGTACCTTTGATAGGAAAGGCTGCAATTTCTGTACCATTAAGATGTACCTTACCTTGATTGTTTTTATAATCTATTTCAATGACACAAAGGTTCCATTCGCCTACAGGTTTTGTGACATCTTTTGAAGGTGCAATCATGTCGTACAAAGAACCCGCTGTATGTGTACCATTCCCTGCTTTGGCATCAGGGTGATTCAAATTATCCATCACTTGAATTTCAGGGCCTGTTTTATAGGGCTCTTTATATTTTTCATCTTCTATGACTCCCCACATAATTCCACTATTACCTCCTTCTGATATTTTCCATTCAAGGGATAAGATAAAATTAGTATATTGATTATCTGTAATAATATTATATTCCTTTTCTCCAGTACGTCCTGTAAAAGCCATTTCACCGTTCTCAATAATCCAATGACTTGATATTGCTTCGCCATTATATACATGCCATCCGTTAAATGTTTTCCCATCAAAAAGTACGGTCCATTCATTGACATCTTGTTTTTCTTCTACGAAATCTTTGCTTTTAATATCTAAATTCTCTTCGGCATTCTTTTCTTTTTTACATGCACTTAATGTCAGGATAGCCAATAATATAATTAGTGTATTTCTCATTTTTCATTAAATTAAATTCCTAGTATTTTTTTGAGTTTTTCTTTATCTATTTCCGCACCAGCAAAATCATCGAATGCTTTTTCAGTCGCTTCAATAATATGGTCTTTTATAAATATAGCACCTTCTTTTGCTCCCTGTTCTGGGCTTTTGATACAACATTCCCACTCCATAACGGCCCAAACATCACAACCATATTGGGTTAATTTTGAAAAAATTGTTTTAAAATCAATTTGACCATCTCCTAAAGAGCGATATCGACCAGCTCTATCTCCCCAATCATTATAACCTCCGAAGGCTCCCTTTTTACCGGTTGGATTAAACTCCGAATCTTTAACATGAAATGATTTGATAAATTCATGATAGTGGTCTATATATGTAATGTAATCTAACTGTTGTAAGACAAAATGTGAAGGGTCATATAGAATGTTCACACGTTTGTGATTTCCGGTAGCTTTTAAGAATCGTTCAAAAGTATCACCGTCATGTAAATCTTCCCCCGGATGAATTTCATAACAAACATCAACACCATTTTCATCAAAATGATTTAAAATAGGCAACCATCTTTTCGCCAATTCTTCGAAGCCCATTTCAACTAAACCTGCAGGCCTTTGAGGCCAAGGGTGCATAGTATGCCATAGCAATGCCCCAGAAAAAGTTGCATGTGTATTTAAGTCTAAATGCTTACTTGCCGTAGCAGCATTTTTTACTGTTTTGATAGCCCATTCTGTACGTGCTTTTGGGTTTCCTTTGCAATGATCAGGCGCGAAATTATCGAACATCAAATCATAAGCCGGATTAACTGCGACAAGTTGTCCTTGCAGGTGCGTAGAAAGTTCTGTAATTTCTAATCCGTAAGAATTAATTTTTCCTTTCAATTCGTCACAATATGTTTTGCTCTCTGCCGCTTTATCAAGATCGATAAGTCGACTTTCCCAAGTCGGAATTTGAATCCCTTTATAACCTAGATCGCTTGCCCATTTACATAGGCCGTCAAGTGAGTTAAAAGGTGCTTTATCATCCATAAATTGGGCAAGAAATACTGCTGGGCCTTTGATTGTCTTCATTTTTAGAGAATACTTATGATTATTGAATAATTTTTTGAGAATTAAATACTATATTTATTGTTCAAATTCACACTTTTTTACTGCTGTGTGAGTTGATAAATATAGGAATAAGATAAGAATTAAAAAAATATACCGATGAATCAACAAGTAGAATATGATGCCATTGTAGTGGGTAGTGGCATTAGTGGTGGATGGGCTGCAAAAGAGCTCTGTGAAAAGGGACTAAAAACCTTGGTCTTAGAACGCGGCCCGATGGTAAAACATGTTGAAGATTATAAAACTATGAATGATGATCCATGGGATTATCCGTTAAAAGGAGAACTTTCTAAAGATGATAAAGAAAAGTATCATGTACAAAATAGATTGGGTTGGTCACCAAAAGAAGATGTAAAACATTTTTTTGTCAATGATTTAGAGCATCCTTATGTCGAGACAAAACGTTTTGATTGGATACGAGGGTATCAGGTTGGTGGTCGTTCATTAACGTGGGGTCGGCAAAGTTATCGTTGGAGTGATATCGATTTTGAGGCGAATAAAAAAGATGGGATAGGCGTCGATTGGCCAGTTCGATATAGAGATATTTCTCCTTGGTATGATAAAGTAGAAGAATATATTGGAGTAAGTGGTGAAAATCTTGGTTTGAAACAGTTACCAGATGGAAAATTCATGCCTCCGATGGAACTCTTATGCGCTGAAGAAGATTTAAAAAAAGCAATGTCAGAAAAGTTCGAAGACGGTCGCTTATTAACCATAGGACGCGTAGCACATATCACTGATAAAAATGCTGAGATTGAAGGTCGCGGCCCATGTCAATCTAGAAATAGATGCTGGAGAGGCTGCCCTTATGGGGCCTATTTCAGTAGCAACGCTTCCACATTACCTGCCGCAGATCGTACAGGTAATTTGACACTACGGCCCAATTCTATCGTTCATGAAGTAGTTTATGATGACACCTTGAAAAAAGCGACAGGTATTAAAATCATTGACGCTGTGACAAATGAAAAGATAGAATTTAAGGCAAAAGTTATTTTTTTATGTGCTTCTTCAATGGCTTCGGTAGGTATTTTGCTACAATCAAAATCTGAACGCTTTCCAAATGGTTTAGGTAATGACTCAGATGTTTTGGGTAGAGGTATTATGGATCATCATTATAAACTTGGAGCTTATGCTAAAGTTGAAGGCCATTTAGAAACTTATTATAAGGGAAGAAGACCCAATGGTTTTTATATTCCACGCTTTGTAAACCTCGATAAAAAAACGAAAAGAAAAAATTATTTAAGAGGTTTTGGTTATCAAGGTTCTGCGAGCCGTCAAGATTGGTCGGCTTCAATTGCTGAAATGGGATATGGAGCAAAATTAAAAGAAGCAGTTCTAGAACCGGGCGGTTGGCAAATAGGAGTTACTGGGTTTGGAGAGTTTTTACCATATGAGGATAATAGAGTTACGCTGAGTCCTGATAAAAAAGATAAATGGGGCTTGCCACAATTAGCTTTTGATGTGGAGCTTAAAGAAAATGAATATAATATGCGCGCTGATATCATAAAGGAAATTGTCGCCATGTTTACCGCAGCAGGATTTAAAGATGTACAATCCTATGAAGAAACACACGGTCCCGGTTTAGGTATTCACGAAATGGGTGGCGCTAGAATGGGAAGAAACCCGAAAACATCGATACTGAATGAAAACAACCAAGTACATACAGTGCCAAATGTATATGTTACCGATGGTGCTTTTATGTCTTCTTCTAGTTGTGTGAATCCATCTTTAACCTATATGGCCTTTACGGCAAGGGCTGCAAATCACGCTGCTGCAGAATTTAAAAAGGGTGCTTTTTCTTAAAAAGCACCCTTGATTATTGTTAAACCACCGTCAAAAGTGGTGAAAGTCATTTTATGATATTCTATTCTTCCATCTCAATCCAAGTATTTCCTTGTTTATGTGAAGCTACTGTGGCTTCTATAAAGTTCATCCCTCGAACACCATCTAACATGGTTGGAAATTCTCCAGAGTTATATTGTTCACCTCTGATGGCCTTCGCAGTTCCTAAATAAATATTTGCCATAGAATCGAAGATTCCTTCAGGGTGACCTGGTGGTAGTTTAGTGCCATCCAACGATAATTTACTATTGTACGCATGACCAGGGGTATAGATTTGTAATGGCTCCGTATCACTTAGTTTAGATAAATAATTAGGCTTTTCTTGTTCCCATTTAAGCGCAGCCTTTTCACCATAAATAGCAATTGCTAAGCCATTTTCTTCACCTGTAGCAACTTGGCTTCCGCGGATAACACCTTTTATATGATCTCCCATACGGATAAGAACCGTGCCGTCAATATCCATCTTATTGTCTTCATAGAGATAATTAAAATCACATAGTAATGATTTTACTTTTAGACCAGTGGTATACTCGACGAGGTTAAATGCGTGAACACCAATATCACCCATACAAGAACTAATACCTGCTTTTTTTGGATCTAACCTCCATACTGAAGAGCGTTTTTCTTTATCGTGAATGATTGTGTTAATCCAGCCTTGATAATAACGTACGTCTACTTTATGAATTTTTCCTAAGGCCCCTTCTTTGATCATCTCACGCATTTGACGTACCATTGGGTAGCCTGTATACGTGTGGGTTAAAGCAAATACAGTACCAGCCTTTTCGTGCGCTTTTTGTAAAATTTTAGCCTCCTCTAACGTTGTTGTCATTGGTTTTTCACAGATAACATGAAAACCATTGTCTAACAATTTTTTTGCCATTGGGAAGTGCAAGAAATTGGGTGTTAAGATAGAGCAAACCTCGATTCGCTCTTCTTTAGGTAATTTCATTTCTTCTTCTACGAACGTATCAAAGTCTTTATAAACACGATTCGTTGGAATATCAATTTCCTTAGCAAAGGCGATATTCTGGTCAAAATCCGGATTAAAAACAGCTCCTGTAATTTGATAATTATCGTTTATATGAGAGGCAACACGATGCAATACTCCAATTAAGGAATCACCGCCACCGCCTAGAATACCGAGTCTAATTTTTTTTGGCATAGGATAAATTTTTCTATGTTGTCTTTTTATTTCTATTTTTCATATATATAAACAAGCCTATAAAAGCGGCAATGAGTATCGCCGGCAGAATTGACATAGTTCGCAATGCTTCAACTGTACCACCATCATCCATCAAACGTCCCATTATCGGTAATACTAAAGATACAGAAAACATCCCTGCTCCTCCCATAACAGAAAGACCCAATGCCCCTGTCTCTGGTAAATATTCTGCAACAAATCCTAGCATAGTTGGCCAGAAAAAAGTGACGCCGACAGCAAATACGCCAGCAGCGGCGAAGGTCATGCCACCACTAGTAATAGTTAGTAGCCATAAGCCAATGAATGTAAAAATTGCTGAGAATAATAACATACCTGCCGGTTGTAATTTATGAATTACTTTTCCTGCAAAAGCTCTACCTATAGCCATAATACCGTTTATAAAAACTAATACCAATAATGGTACTGTACCTGATTCTTTTAATAATGATTCAATACGTTGCGTTGTACCTAATTCTGATGCTGCTGTTAACATCATACATACTACCATGAAAAGAAATAATGGTTTAACTAAACTCGACAACATTTTGGAGGTGCTAACACCCATTTGAACACGCTCGGTAACTGGAAATTTTTGACCAAAAAATAGAAAAGCATACGTGATTAATGGAATGAATAACAGGCCTACCATAACTTGCCAGCTAAGCCCCATAACGTCCATGACTAACCATCCTACGATACCACCGATAGCAATACCTCCTGGAAACCAAACATGAAATCTGTTTAGCATTTTCGTTTTATTTTCTGGATACATAGAGGCAATCATTGGATTCAATGCAGACTCTATCAATCCATTACCGATACCTACGAAAAGCGTCGCGGTAAATAATGACGACATGTCGTGGGCCATGATTGTCATGACAATACCGATGGCATGCATAATAAAAGCAGCCCAGGTTATTTTTTTTATGCCTAATGTATCTACTAGTGGTCCTCCTATCACCATGGCAATTGTAAAGCCGTAAAATGCAGGTCCAAAAGCATATCCTATTTGCTCTAAAGTCAATCCAACACCTTCAGGTCCGAAAACACTTTCAAGTCGCGCGCGAATAGCAAAAGTCATTGCGGTTACTAAAAGTGCCATACATGAGGCAATAAAAAGTCGATTTTTATTTATAGTTTCCATTTATAAAAGTTTAGTTGGTATGATAGTAGGGTTAATTTTATTTCAATTTTTTAGCCGCTTTTATTAATAAATCTTTGGTAGCTATTATCCCGGCCTCTTCACCTAAAAGATCACCTTCATATTCTATTCCTATAAATCCAGTATAGCCAGCATCTTTAACTACTTGTAACATTTTTACGTAATCTATTTCGGTCTCATTTCCATTCTCGTCGAAATTATACGCCTTAGCACTTACAGCTTTTGCAAAAGGCATCAGTTCCTCTACCCCTTTATACAAGTCATAAGCTTCTTCACAATTTTCATCATTGATCGACCCATAACTTTCGGTTTGGCACCAATTGCCAAAATCGGGTAGTGTTCCACAGTTAGATTTTCCAACTCTCTCCATAACATTGGCTAACCATGCCCCATTAGAAGAATATCCACCATGATTTTCTACGATAACATTTATTCCTTGTTTTTCCGCATACTCCGAAAGTTTAGTTAAACCTGCAACTGCTGCGTCAGCCACCTCTTCAGAAGTACCTTCTCCTTTGGCATTCACCCGAATAGAATGACACCCTAAATATTTTGCGGCATCTACCCATTTTTTATGATTTTCTATTGCTTCGTTACGCTTCGTTTCATCAAGCAATGCTAGGTCACCCTCGTCATCTACCATGATTAATAGATTTTGAATTCCAAATTCATCACTTCTCTTTTTTAGTTCAATTACTAAACTGTCTAAGCTAGCTTGTTCATTACCCTCTTCTAATTTATATAATTGACTTACATATTCAATACCCTCGAAACCTAATTCTTTAGCTTTTTGTGCAAAATCTAAATTTGACATTGTTTTGTCATCTTCAATAGCTTTATGAAAAGACCATTGGGCTAATGATAATTTGAAAAATGGTTGTAACGTTTCGGTATTTGTATTCATTTTCACTTCATTTTTTTTCACTTCTTTACAGGATATAAGTAGAAAGGATAGTGAAATAAAAAAAAGGAAAATTTTAGATAGCGTAGTTAGTATGGATTTCATATGTTGTTTCTTTAATTATTTTTTTTGAAGTTAGTTTTTCCTTTTATAATTAGTAATTTGAATTACTAACAAATTACTAAAACGTTTTCGTTGCACGATATCGTGCTGTAGATTGTTGTTTTGATGTTATTTTCATTAAAATTATACATAAAAATTAGTTTTAATATAAAAATATGGTGTAAATATTATAAATTTATACCTTAAATAAAAGATTTAAACAGAATAATTTAATAGAGAATACTGAATGAATATACAGCAAGAATACGATGCGATAGTAATTGGTACCGGAATTAGTGGCGGTTGGGCAGCAAAAGAATTATGTGAAAAAGGACTTAAAACACTGGTCTTGGAAAGAGGTCGAATGGTCAGGCATATTGATGATTATCCGACAATGAATGTGGATCTTTGGGATCTAGAGCTCAGAGGAGCTAGGACACCTGAAGAAAAAAAGACGCAAGAAAAACAAAGCCGTACAGGTTATACGACACGCCCACAAAGTAAACACTGGTTTGTAAATGATTTAGAGCACCCATATAACGAAACCAAGCGTTTTGATTGGATGCGCGGTTATCATGTTGGAGGTCGCTCTATTGTGTGGGGTAGACATTGTTACAGATTAAGTGATTTAGATTTTGGAGCAAATAAGAAAGATGGTCATGGTATAGACTGGCCAATTCGTTATAAAGATATTGCACCGTGGTATGACAAGGTAGAAGAATATATAGGACTTAGTGGTGAAGCACTGGGTTTACCTCATTTACCCGATGGTAAATTCTTACCTCCTATTGAGATGAATTGTGTTGAAATGCATCTTAAAGAAAGTATGGCTCAAAATTATACCGACAGAGTGTTGACAGTTGGTAGAATTGCTCATATTACCTCAAAAGAAAAAAAGTTTGAAGGGAGAACGGCATGTCAATTTAGAAATAGATGTGTTAGAGGATGTCCTTTTGGAGGCTATTTTAGTAGTAATGCTTCAACATTACCTGCAGCCGAAAAGACAGGTAATATGACCTTACGTCCATATTCTATTGTTCATGAAATTATTTATGATGATACAAAGAAAATGGCCACGGGTGTAAGCGTAATAGATACAGAGACGAAAGAAAAATCAGTCTATAGTGCTAAAATTATTTTTTGTTGTGCTTCTGCCATAGCATCAGCATCCATATTAATGCAATCTAAATCTGAAAGATTTCCAAATGGATTAGGGAATGATTCTGGAGAATTAGGACATAATATTATGGATCATCATTTAGGTGCTGGCGCGCGCGCTAAAGTAGAAGGTTACGATGATAGTTATTATAAAGGAAGACGACCTGGTGGTATTTATTTGCCAAGATTTAGAAATCTAGGTGATAAAGCCACAGAAAAAAAGGAATTTTTAAGAGGATATGGGTACCAAGGTGGCGGAGGACGTGGAGATATTTCACATCTTGTTGCTGAGGCTAGTTACGGTGCAGCTTTGACAGAAAAAATTCTCGAGCCTGGGGGTTGGAATATATCTTTAACCGGTTTTGGAGAATGTCTTCCTTATCATGAAAATAAAATGACACTTGATTATGATAAATTAGATGCATGGGGATTACCTACAGTAACCTTCGATGCTGAATGGAAAGAAAACGAGTATAAAATGCGTAAAGATATGATTGCTCAAGCTAAGGAGATGCTTGAAAAGGCTGGCTTTACAGATATACAAACATACGATCGAGTACATGCACCGGGTATTGGTATTCACGAAATGGGTACTGCGCGCATGGGTAAAGATCCAAAAACATCTGTACTCAACGAAAATAATCAGGTACATGGAGTGCCAAATGTATATGTAACAGATGGTGCTTGTATGACCTCAGCTGGTTGTACAAACCCATCAATAACATATATGGCGTTAACGGCCAGAGCCGCAGATCATGCAACAAAACAATTTAAAAAAATGAACGCTTAATATTATGGATAGAAGAAAAGCATTAAAAGGGTTGGGCTTATCCTTAGGATATATAGTTGCTACACCTACAGTAATTAGTATGTTGCAAAGTTGTAAAAAAGATGCAACGACTGTAGCTTCATGGACACCAAAATTCTTCTCTGCAGACGAAGGAACAGTTGTGAAAAATTTGGTGGATTTAATTTTGCCTAAAACTGGAGATTTACCAGGAGCTAGCGATGTAAATGTGGCTGAGTTCATTGATCTATATACGTCTAAAGCTGTCGGAAAAGAAGAGCAAGATGGGTATAAAAAAGGGTTGACTGCGGTCATGAATGCTTTAGGGAAACCAGTAAAAGATTTGACTACAGATGATTACGATGGCTTATTAGCCAAATTCTTAAAGGCGACAAAGGAAGAACAAGAAGCTTTTAGAAGCGATGAAAAAGATGGTGCGGTTTTAGAAACATTAATGGGCTTAAGAGGAAGCGCTATATGGGCATATAAGACAAGTGAACTTGTGGGTGAAGAAGTATTAGCGTACGATCCAGTTCCAGGCGAACAAAAAGGATGTATCTCAGTAGAAGAAGCTACCGGCGAATGGGGTGGAAGAGCCTGGTCTTTGTAATATTGATAATAAGCTATGAAATGGATTCTCTATGTTTCTTTTTGCGTCGTGTGCATTTTACTTCTTGTAAATTGTAAAAAAACAGAAAAGGTACCTAAAGACGTAGCTGTTTCCACTTCTGAAGAATGGATTCAATTGTTTAATGGCAAGGATCTCAATGATTGGACGATTAAAATCAAAGGATATTCTGTAAATGAAAATATTCATAATACATTCAGGGTAGAGGATAGTGTCATCAAAGTGTCTTATGATCAATACGATGGTTTTGATGAGAATTACGGACATTTATTTTATAAGAAACCGTATTCTAGTTACAGATTAAAGATCGAATACAGATTTACAGGAAATCAGATTGAAGGAGGTGCTGGTTGGGCTCATAGAAACAGTGGTGTTATGATTCATAGCCAAGCTCCTGAAAGTATGGCTATAGATCAATTATTTCCGTTGTGTGTTGAGGTTCAAATGCTAGGTGGAATTACAGAGGGGATATCGAGATCTACTGGTAACTTATGTACGCCTGGAAGTAATGTAGTGATCGACGACGAATTAGTGACGGCTCATTGTATTAACTCTACATCAAAAACATTCTACGGAGAGCAATGGGTTAATTTAGAAGTGTTGGTGATAAAAGATTCTATTATTTCACATAAAATTAATGGGAAAGAAGTCCTTTCGTATTCAAAACCTCAAATTGGAGGCGGAGATATCGAAGACTATGATGCTAGTTATAAAACTAGGATCGGTGAACCGCTAAAAAGTGGATATATTTCCCTTCAAAGTGAAAGCCACCCGGTTGAATTTCGAAAGGTTGAATTATTAGAGTTACCCTACTAAATCATACGGAGCAAGATGAAAAGACGGCATTTTTTTAAAAAATCGGTAGCGGCAAGTTCATTATTGTTGATGAATTCTGCCGTTTTTGCTAATTCTAAAATCGAGATTGATAATTTTGACACATTCAAATTAAAGTTTGCTCCCCATGATGGGATGTTTAAGCATTTGGGAGGTCAGACTGTTTTAGAACAATTAAATTTTATTGCTCAGCAAGGATTTACCGCTTTTGAAGATAACGAAATGCGAAACCGACCTGTAGAATTACAGATGAAGATGGCAATGTTGATGCAAGATAAAAACATAGAAATGGGTGTTTTTGTTGCGCATAAAATTTATTGGAAAGAGCCAAATTTGGCAAGTGGCAATCCCGAAATGCGGGAGGCCTTTCTAAACGAAATAAAAGCATCTGTAGAAATTGCCAAAAGAGTAAATGCTAAATGGATGACGGTGGTTCCGGGTCATGTTGATTCAAGACAAGATATGGAGTATCAAACACAACATGTTATCGAAACATTGAAACAAGCTGCAGCGATTTTAGAACCACATAATATTACAATGGTGCTAGAGCCGTTGAACTTTCGAGACCATCCAGGGTTATTTTTGACAGAATCACCACAGGCATATCAAATTTGTAAAGCGGTAGATTCACCTTCATGTAAAATACTTTTCGATATTTACCACCAACAAATTCAAGAAGGTAATTTAATTCCGAATATAGAAAAATGTTGGGATGAGATTGCCTATTTTCAAATAGGTGATAACCCTGGAAGAAAGGAGCCAACCACAGGAGAGATTAATTATAAAAATATTTTTAAATATATCCATTCAAAAGGGTATACCGGTATACTAGGCATGGAGCACGGTAACTCTATAAAGGGTAAAGAAGGAGAGCAAGCCGTAATCAATGCCTATAAACTAAGTTCAAATTTTTAAAAATGTACTATGAGTTCAAATCTTAAATCGAGTAGACGTTCATTCATTAAAAAGTCTTCGTTGGCTTTCGCCGGAATTAGTATTGTGCCCAGACATGTGCTTGGACAAGGTTTTATTCCGCCGAGTGACACGTTAAATATAGGCGTTATTGGTGGTGGTGGGAAAGGTTTTTCAGATGTTGTAAATGCTTATAATAATGGAGCTTCAAACATTGCGGCTATTTGTGATGTTGATTGGAGTATGGCATCTAATGCTTTTAAAAAATTCCCAAAAGCAGCAAAGTATAAGGATTTTAGAAAAATGCTGGACGAAAGGAAAGACCTAGACGCCGTTACTATATCTACTCCAGATCATACACATGCTGTTGCTGCAATGGCGGCAATGAAAAGAGGGCAACATGTATATGTACAAAAGCCTTTGACGCATAATATATACGAGGCTAGAATGTTAACTCAGGCGGCAAATAAGTATAAAATTGTAACCCAAATGGGTAATCAAGGTGCTTCCGGGGCAGGAGTGAAACAAATGATTAAATGGTTTGATGAAGGTAAAATAGGCAAAGTAAGCAGAGCCCATGTTTGGACGAATAGACCCGTTTGGCCCCAAGGTATTAAATCACCAACCGACAAGCCCAAGAGGATGGATGGATTGGATTGGGATTCTTGGGTAGGACCTGCAAGTATGGTTGATTATCACCCATTGTACCATCCTTTTGCATGGAGAGGTTGGTGGAATTTTGGTACAGGTGCTTTAGGTGATATGGGTTGCCATTTAATTGATCCTCCATTCAGGGTCTTAGGCTTAGGATATCCAACAGAAGTTGAAAGTAGTGTGGGAGCTGTATATTCTAGAAATTGGACTCCAGATTATTATCCAGAATCTTGCCCGTCATCATCAAGAACACAGTTAAAATTTCCTGCCACAGTAAAAAATCCTACTGATTTAACATTGACTTGGACAGACGGAGGTTTAAGACCTTTTCATCCCGATTTAATTCCTGCTGACCACCCAATAGGAGATAATAATAGTGCCAATGGTGTTATTATGATAGGTGAAAAAGGCATTATGACTTGTGGTACTTATGGAGTGGATCCTAAAATTTATTTTAATGATGGAGAAGTTTTAGTTGCTAATTTAAAAACAAATGATAATGTACTTCCAGAACACGGACATCAAGCTTCTTGGGTTGAAGCTTGTAAAGAGGGCTTTGGTCAAAAAAAACACCAAGCCTTGACCTCTTCATTTGATTATGCAGGCCCTTTGACAGAATCTATTTTAATGGGTAATTTAGCAATTAGAAGCTATATGTTGAGAAGCTCTAGAATAGGTAATGGTTATGACTATCCAGGAAGAAAGAAATTATTATGGGATGGTGCTAATATGAAAATTTCGAATTTCGAAGCTGCAAATCAATTTGTAAAAAGAGAATACCGTGAGGGGTGGTCGCTCTAAGTTAAAAATATTTTGATAGCTTTTGTTTTTGTCAAAAATGAAATATAAGCTGCTCCCGCCTTGAAAATTGTACAAAGAAAGGGTCTGCATGTACCCGATGATATTGCTTTTATTTGTTTTACTGCCAGATTGATTTCTCAATAATCGACCTTATCTTTATCTCATATTGATCAACATGGCGATACAATAGGCGAGCTTGCTGGAGAAATACTTCTCAATAGAATTCAAAATCGTCATATGGTAGCCGGTTTTGGACTTAAAGTCATCGCTACGAACTTAAAAATGAAAGAATCAACTCAAAAAAGCTAGAAAGTATAGTTTTTTAGCTGTTTTCATAGTATTTTTAGTTCGAAAATATATATGATCTTAAAATTAATGAATGAAAAGAAAAGGATTTATATTTGACTTAGATGGTGTTATCGTAGATACCGCTAAGTATCATTTCTTAGCTTGGCGAAAGTTAGCGAACAGTATCGGTGTTGATTTTACGGAAACTCAAAATGAGCAGTTAAAGGGAGTGAGTCGAGTTAAATCATTAGAAAAAATATTGACATGGGGGGATAAGACTATTAGCCAGGATGATTTTACTAATTTAATGGCGAGGAAGAATGACGATTATTTGAAGTATATCGAACAAATGGATGAAAGTGAGATCTTGCCAGACGTACCTAAAGTGCTCAATTTTTTAAGTAATAGGCACCAACCTATTTCATTAGGTTCTGCGAGTAAGAATGCTGTAGTTATCTTAGAAAAAGTAATTTTATTAGATAAATTTGATGCCATCGTTGATGGTAATGATGTTTCAAATGCCAAGCCAGACCCGGAAGTGTTTTTAAATGCAGCAAAGTCCATAAATATACCTGCAGATCAATGTATTGTTTTTGAAGATTCGGTAGCTGGTGTGCAAGCAGCAAATTGTGCTAATATGATTTCAATTGGTATTGGCGATAAAAATATTTTACATGAGGCAGATTATATATTTAATGACTTTACCGAGATTTCGACAGAGTTTTTAGAAGAATTAATTAATAAAAAATAGTGTCATTTTATTAACACTGATAAAAAAAGTAACAATGAATCAAGATTATATTCAACCAAACGAATGGTCAATTATTGAAGAAGGCTTTGATGTAGACCGTGTAAAATCATCTGAAAGCCTTTTTAGTATTGGAAATGGAGCTATGGGGCAACGAGCTAATTTTGAAGAGCAGTATTCTGGATCTACATTTCAAGGAAGTTATATTGCAGGAGTCTATTATCCAGATAAAACGCGCGTTGGCTGGTGGAAGAACGGCTACCCAGAATATTTTGCGAAGGTATTAAATGCTCCGAGTTGGATTGGTATCAACGTAATCATCAATGATGAGAGCTTAGATTTGTTTAAATGTAAAGTGGTTGCTAGTTTTCGTAGAGAACTGAATATGAAAGAAGGCTGGCTATCTAGAAGTTTTACGGCTACTCTTCAAAATGACACCCAAGTTAAGGTCGAATCGAAACGCTTTTTAAGCTTAGATATTGATGAAATTGGCGCGATTCAATACGCGGTAACGCCAATAAATGGCAATGCTACCGTTATATTTCAACCGTATTTAGATAGTGGTATTACGAATGAAGACACCAATTGGGATGATAAATTTTGGGATACATTAAGTGTTAATCATGAAATGAATCAGGCATTCATTCAAGCAAAAACAATGAAAACCGATTTCTATACATGTACTTTTATGGAAGTGGAAATGTATGTTAATGGATCGAAAGTCTCTGTTGAACCTGAAGTCAATAAATCTGTAAATTTTGTGTCTTTCTCCTATAAACATGAAGTTGAGAAAGGGGCAACAGTGTCAATGTATAAGTACGGTGGGTATACTGTCGATAGAAATCATGATAAATATGAATTGGTATTAGCTGCAAAGAATAGTCTTGAAAAAGCTACTTCTTTAGGCTTTGATGCCTTATTAGATAAACAAAAGATAGCGTGGTCTCTTATTTGGTATATGGCAGACATTAGCATTGATGGCGATGTGAAAGCGCAGCAGGGTATTCGTTTTAATATCATGCAATTGAACCATACGTATCTAGGTAAAGATGCGCGCTTAAATATTGGACCTAAGGGTTTTACCGGCGAAAAATATGGAGGGAGTACCTATTGGGATACAGAAGCATATTGCATTCCTTTTTATATGGCTACGAAAAACCAAGAGGTTGCAAGAAATTTATTGACCTATCGGTATAATCATTTAGAAAAAGCAATAGAGAATGCAGAAAAATTAGGATTTACCAACGGAGCAGCTTTATATCCTATGGTCACTATGAATGGCGAAGAATGTCATAACGAATGGGAAATTACGTTTGAAGAAATTCATAGGAACGGGGCTATTGCTTTCGCAATTTATAACTATCAACGATTTACGGGAGACGTTAGTTATATTCCAGAAATGGGGCTAGAAGTATTAATAGGTATTGCGCGTTTTTGGTATCAAAGAGCTACGTTTTCGACATCAAAGGATAAATTTGTCATTTTGGGTGTTACTGGACCCAATGAATATGAAAATAATGTCAACAATAATTTTTACACGAATTATATTGCTAAATGGTGTTTGCAATATGCCGTTGAATCTATAAATGATGTTAAGCATAATCACTTAAATGAATTTAATAGAATCATAGCAAAAACAAATTTAAAAGGTGAAGAGACATATGAATGGCTGAATGTTGCAGATAATATGTATTTCCCTTATTCGGAAGAGCATCAGTTGTATTTGCAACAAGATGGTTTTTTAGATAAGGAATTAATTACGGTTACCGATTTGGATACATCACAACGACCTATCAATCAAAAATGGTCTTGGGATCGTATTTTACGTTCGCCTTATATCAAGCAAGCAGATGTCTTACAATGTTTCTACTTTTTTGAAGAACATTTCTCTAAAGAAGAATTGAAAAAACATTTTGATTTTTATGAGCCGTTTACGCTGCATGAAAGTTCATTATCTCCTTGTGTACATAGTATTCAGGCGGCAAAACTAGGGCATATGGAACAGGCCTACGAATTTTATTTACGTACCTCTCGGTTAGATTTAGATGATTATAATCACGAAGTAGATGAAGGCTTACATATTACTTCTATGGCTGGCACCTGGATGAGTATTGTTGAAGGGTTTGGTGGAATGCGCGTTAAAAAGGATGTTTTATCATTTGAACCAAGAATTCCGAAACAATGGGAAGCATACTCTTTTAAAATCAATTTTAGAAATCAGATATTGAAAGTACATGTGAAGCAACAACAAACAACATTTGAATTAGAAGGTGCAAGTGACTTGGATATTTTAGTAAATGGGATAAAGAAAACAGTATCACCAAATAATGCGCTAACGATATGATATTAGTATGAGAATATTTTTTGTTTTGCTTCTTGTTTACAGTCTTTTTTCTTCGTGTAAAAAAGAGTCTATTGAACCAACATCTAAAAATACATCAAGGGTACGAACACTTACCCATGCTGTATTGGCCTCAGGTGAATTACAGCGTATAGATAGTTTTGCGTCTCAATATATTGTTGCAAGGACGGTTGATGTTTGGTTACCCGATGGCTATTCGGAGAAAAAGGAATACAATGTACTCTATATGCACGACGGCCAAAATTTATTCGATGCAACAACGACTTGGAATAATCAAGAATGGAAAGTCGATGAATGGGCATCTGACTTAATGAAAATAGACAGTATAAAAGATTTGATTGTCGTGGGAATTCATAATATTCCAAAGATTCGATTCTTAGATTATTATCCAGAAAAAGCATTCGATTACTTAGATCAAAAAGTTAAAGATTCGCTTCTTGAAGATAGTAAAAAACAAGGTTTAGATATCACTTTTGATAATTTTAAGGGAGATGAATATTTAAAATTTATAACAGAGGAATTAAAACCATTTATTGATAGTAGTTATGCTACTTTACCTGCCCGACAGCATACTTTTATTGGAGGTGCTAGTATGGGTGGTCTCATTTCCATGTATGCAATGTGTGAGTATCCTTCAATTTTTGGAGGGGCTGCTTGTATTTCAACGCACTGGCCAGGAATGACTCCAACCGAAGAAAAAAATGCCATTTCACAATCAATTTTCGACTATATGAAAGCGAATTTGCCAGCACCTGAAACGCACAGATTTTACTTCGATTATGGTACTGAAACATTGGATGCTTTTTATCCCAAATATTTGACAGACCTTGATAAGATTTTTTTGGATAAAGGATATGGTTATACTAATTATATGAATTTAGAATTTGAAGGTGCCGATCATTCTGCAAGTTCTTGGAACAGACGGATTGATATTCCATTAACCTTTTTATTTAAATAATGAACTGTCTAAAAACAGTATTAGCCTTGTTCGCTATTTCTATCGTTTCTAGCAAGCCTTCGAAACTCCTAATTTGACCCACAATAATCAGATTTTTCATATGATGAAAACAGAAACATACGCATCATTCCTCTCCGTTATAATATCGAAAATGCAGCCAGTCTAAATAGTGTATTGTGAACTTTGATAAGAAGGTAGTATCGATTTTATAATCACGGAACTACTTTTCTATCCTTATAAAAATACTCAAAAAGAAGAAAAATTAGTAAACAAATGAACTCAAATTAACATATGCATAAAGAAGTAGTCTATCAAGTATTTACTCGTTTGTTTGGAAATACAAATGCCAATAATAAACCTTGGGGCACCCTAGAAGAAAATGGTGTAGGGAAATTCAATGATTTTACTCAGAAAGCCCTAAAGGAAATTAAAGACTTAGGAGTTACCTATGTTTGGTATACCGGAGTGCCACATCACGATGTTATTGCTGACTATACAGCATATGGTATTTCAAATGACGATCCAGATATAGTCAAGGGTCGTGCCGGCTCGCCTTATGCAGTTAAAGATTATTACAACGTAAACCCAGATTTGGCTATAGACGCTGCGAAGCGATTAGAAGAGTTCGAAGCGCTGATTAATCGAACACATAAGGCTGGCTTAAAAGTACTCATTGACATCGTGCCAAATCATGTTGCTCGTAATTATGAAGGAAGAACGAACCCGAAAGGAGTAACAGATTTTGGAGCTGATGATGATACTGCTGTTGTATATCATGTGAATAATAGTTTTTATTATAATCCTGATGAAAGTTTTAAAGTACCAGAATGGAAAGATGGTTATTTGCCTTTAGGTGGTGAAAAACACCCTTTATCAGTTCATACTTTTGAAGAAGTTCCTTCAAAGTGGACCGGAAATGGATCTCGTATGGCGCAGCCTGATATGAATGATTGGTATGAAACTGTAAAAATAAATTACGGTATAACTCCCAACGGCGAGAAAGAGTTTGATGTATTACCTGAAGGGTATGATAAGGTGGGTTATCAAAAGCACTATGAGTTTTGGACTACTAAAACAGTACCGAACTCCTGGATAAAATTTAGGGATATTGTGTTGTATTGGTTAGAAAAGGGTGTCGATGGCTTCCGATTTGATATGGCAGAAATGGTACCCGTTGAGTTTTGGAGCTATTTAAATTCTTCCATAAAAATGAAAAATCCAGCAGCTTTTATATTGGCTGAAGTATACCAACCGCACCTCTACAGAGATTATATTAGAAAGGGTAAAATGGACTACCTCTATGATAAGGTACAACTATATGACACCATAAAACATATCATGCAAGGTCATGGTTGGACAGATGATATTCCGCGCATTCAAGAAGAGTTGAAAGATATTGAACATCATATGTTGCACTTTTTAGAGAATCATGATGAACAACGTATAGCAAGTCCAGAATTTGCAGGAAGTGCAGCAAAAGGAAAGCCTGCGATGGTCATTTCTGCTACGATTAGTACGTCACCTACGATGCTATATTTTGCACAAGAAGTTGGAGAGCCTGGTGCTGAAGATGCGGGTTTTGGAAAACCCTCAAGGACCTCTATTTTTGATTATATCGGTGTACCACATTTTCAGCGATGGGTAAATAATAAAGAATTTGATGGAGGACAATCTACCGAGGCTGAAAAATCCCTAAGAGATTTTTATAAGCGCTTATTGAATTTTACAATTACAAGTGCTGCATTGATGGGTGAGTATCTCGATTTGCATGGATATAATAGAGAAAAAACGGAAGGTTACAATCATAAAGTGCTTTCTTTCGCGCGTTGGAGTGCTACAGAAAAATTGATTGTTGTTTCTAATTTTGACTCTGACAATTGTTATGAATTTGAGCTAAAAATTCCGGAAGAGCTACTTTCAAAATGGAATTTGACTGACGGTACATATCAAATGAAAGATCAATTGTACAAAGTGTTTGAAACACCACTGAATGTTAAGGATAATACAGGTACTGTCTTGATCAAGTTAAATCAATTGGCATCTGTTATCTTAAAAATTGAATAAACTAAATTGTTATGAATAAAGTAATTGTTTTTGCCATCCGTTCTTTTTATGGTTGGAAACACGAATAAAATTGAGAATCGAGCAATGAAGAAAGAGAACGTAGTACCTTTTGTATGGGAAGGAGCCAATTTATATTTTTTATTGACAGATAGATTTAACAATGGAGATACTTCAAATGACCTCAATTATGGGAGAACAAAAACGCCTGGAAAATTAAGAGGTTTTGAAGGAGGTGATATTAAAGGAGTCACCCAAAAAATACAAGAAGGTTATTTTAATGATCTAGGAATCAATGCGATTTGGTTATCACCAATTGTCGAACAAATTCATGATTTAACTGATGAAGGCACCCACCTTTCTTATGGTTTTCATGGTTATTGGACAAAAGACTGGACGACTTTGGATAAAAATTTTGGTACAAAAGAAGATCTAAAAGATTTAGTGACAATCGCACATAAAAACGGAATTCGAATTGTATTAGATGCCGTTATAAATCATACGGGGCCGGTAACTGGTGTTGATCCTGTTTGGCCAAGTGATTGGGTTAGAACAGGCCCACAATGTACCTATGATAATTATGAAAATACGATAAGTTGCACATTGGTTAAGAACTTGCCAGATATTTTAACAGAGAGTAATAAAGGTGTTGAATTACCTGGGCAGTTAGTTGAAAAATGGAAAGAAGAAGGACGATATGGCCAGGAAGTTAAAGAGTTAGATGCATTCTTTATAAGAACAGGGTATCCGCGCGCACCACGATTCTATATTATGAAATGGTTAACAGATTATATCACTGAATTTGGTATTGATGGATATCGTGTTGATACTGTAAAGCACACAGAAGAGTATGTTTGGCAAGAATTTAAAGTAGAATGCGATTATGCTTTCTCGGAATATAAAAAGGACAATCCTGATAAAGTATTAGATAATAATGCCTTTTATTTAGTTGGTGAGGTCTATAACTATGTTATTTCTAGTGGTCAATTATTTAATTTTGGTGATAAAAAAGTAAATTATTTTGACAGAGCATTTCAAAGCCTGATCAATTTTGAATTCAAACAGCATGCAAAGCAATTGAAGGTCAATGAACTATTTAAAAAATACGATACCATTTTACATACTGACCTCAAAGACTTCGGAACATTGAATTACTTAAGCTCTCATGATGATAGAAAACCTTTTGACTTAAAAAGAGAAAATCCGTTAGAAACAGCGACGCTTTTATTATTGGCTCCTGGCACTTCCCAAGTGTATTACGGTGATGAATCTGCACGTTCGTTAGTGATTGAAGGGACAGAAGGAGATGCAACATTACGTTCTTTTATGAATTGGGATGCGATAGAAAATAATGAACAAACCAAGAAAGTATTGTCTCATTGGCAAAAATTAGGAAAATTCAGAGGGAATCATCCGGCTGTTGGGGCCGGTAGACATACTATGATTTCTAAAACGCCATATGTATTTGCACGAACTTTTACGAAAGATAACTTTGACGACACAGTTATTGTTGGTTTAAGTTTAAGGAAAGGACAGAAAGAAATAAATATATCAACCTATTTTGATGAAGGTGATGAATTGCGCGATGCTTATTCTGGTCAGTTTGCAGTAGTAAAAGACGGTAAGGCTCGTATTAATTCTGACTTTGAGATGTTACTTTTAGAGAAAAATTAAGAATACTATTTAGAAACATTCAGAGTGTTGAAAAGAGCGATTTACAATACAATGAAATACGTGTAATTAAACTAGTTCTTGAGTTTTAACGTTGAATTCATAGATGTAGATTCCTTTAGAGGGTTCGTCAATGTTAGACCTTTCAACAAAAAATAATGTTCTCGATACTTTGTCATTTTTACAAGACAATACAGACATGGCCAGCACTGTAAAACCTACTATTCTTTTGGTATTTGATATGAAAGAACTTTGAGCTATTTAAATGTATTGATTGATAATATTCTCGAATAATTCTTGTTTGCCACTTTTTAATGCTAGTTCTCCGTTTTCTCGAGCGATTTCATAAAGGTCCTTTAAGTTTAATTGCCCATTTTCAAAGTCCTTCCCTTTACCGCTGTCGAAAGAACTATAGCGCTGTTTACGTAGCTTTTCATAGGGGGAAGAAGAAATAATTCTATCAGCAATCAATAAGGCTCTTGCAAATGTATCAGCACCGCCAATGTGCGCATGAAAGACATCGTCAATATCGGTAGAATTTCTTCTAATTTTTGCATCGAAATTGATGCCTCCACCTTGTAGTCCACCAGCGTTTAAGAACACTAACATTGCCTCTGTAGTTTCTTGAATATTATTTGGAAATTGATCTGTGTCCCATCCATTTTGATAGTCACCTCTATTAGCGTCAATACTGCCTAACATACCTGCTTTTGCAGCAACTGCCAGTTCGTGTTGCATGGTATGTTGAGCTAAGGTTGCATGGTTTACTTCTATATTCATTTTGAAGTCCTGATCTAATCCATACGTTTTTAAGAAGCTTATTGCCGTTGCACAATCAAAATCATATTGATGTTTCATAGGTTCCATAGGTTTTGGTTCTATAAAGAAAGTGCCTTTAAATCCTTGACTGCGTGCATAATCTTTGGCCATTGTTAGAAATTGGGCCATATGGTCTAACTCTCGTCCCATATCGGTATTTAATAAAGACATATAACCTTCACGGCCGCCCCAAAAAACATAATTTTCTCCGCCTAGAGCTATGGTGGCATCTAGCGCCAGTTTAATTTGACCGCCCGCCCTCGCTACGATATTAAAATCGGGATTTGTAGCTGCCCCATTCATATATCTAGGGTTTGAAAAGCAATTTGATGTACCCCATAATAATTTGATACCAGACGCTCTTTTTTTCTTTTTTATATAGTCAACAACCGTTGCCAGACGTTTTTCAGATTCGGCAAATGTTGGGCCTTCTTGAATCAAATCAAAATCGTGAAAACAGAAATAATCAAAGCCCATTTTAGTAATAAATTCAAATGCTGCATCTGCTTTATCTTTCGATGCTTGAATGGGGTCAGGTGACTGATCCCATTGAAAATTTTGGGTTCCAGGGCCGAAGGGGTCCGCTCCTTGACCACAAAACGTATGCCAGTAGGCTATAGCAAACTTAAAATGCTCACGCATAGTTTTTCCGGCAACTATCTGTTCTGGGTTATAATATTTAAATGCCAATGGGTTATCAGAATCTTTACCTTCATATTGTATTTGTCCGATACCCTTATAGTATTCTTTATCGCCTAATAGAATCATGTTATTTATTTTTTAATAGTATTTCTAATTGGTCCTTCCAAGATTGATATGCCGTTGTATATGCCTCTTTATCATGAAGTGGTTTGACTGTTTTGACAAGGTCTTTTTTCATGCTAATTTTAATGAGATTCTCAAAATTTCCAGAAGCCAAACCTGCTGCTTTGGCTGCACCTATAGCGCCAGTGGTATCATAAATTTCAATTTCGTGATCAATTAAAGTGGCAATAGTGGTAGCGAAAATTTCTGAACGAAATAAGTTGTCATTTCCTGCTCTGATGACGGTAATTTCTGCCTTGTCGTTCTTTAATATTTCCATACCATATACAAAAGAGAAAGCAATACCCTCTAATGCCGCGCGGTATAAATGTGCGTCATTATGTATATTTAAATTTAAATTACAAAAATGAGTGCCGATATTTTTATTATTGAGCATGCGTTCAGCGCCATTACCAAAAGGAATCACAATAACACCATCGGAACCAATCGGTACCTTTGATGCTTTTTTGTTCATGCTTTCGTACGAATTTTCGACAGTATTGTTTAGTAACCAACGATATTGAATGCCGGCTCCATTAATATTTAGCAGCTTCCCCACAATAGGGTTCTGCGCTGTGTAATTTACATGTGCAAAATTATTGATTCTTAAATTTTCCTTAGATTCTAGTGTATTGGTAACTGCATAAAGCACACCCGACGTGCCGCCTGTTGCAGCAACCTCACCATGTTTAAAGACATTGAGAGACAATGCATTATTGGGTTGATCACCTGCTCTGTATGTCACTTTTGTACCAATTGATAATCCAGTTTCAGTGGCGGCTTTAGTATTAACTTCGCCTTGATTTGTAAAATTTTCAACAATTTCAGGAGTTAAGTTGTGATCAATTCCGTAGTAGTCTAATAATTTGGTTGCGACCGTATGATTTTTATAATCCCAAAGCATACCTTCGGCAAGTCCATTTTTTGTAGTGTATATGCTTCCTGTGAGCTTGTGGGCAATAAAATCGCCTGGAAGCATGTATTTATAGATCTTTTTATAGATATCAGGTTCATTTTCTTTTACCCATTTTAATTTGGAAGCTGTAAAATTACCCGGAGAATTCAGTAAGTGACCCATACAATATGCTTCACCTAAATTTTTATAGGCTTGATTACCAATATCGATGGCGCGACTATCACACCATATAATTGAATTTCTTAGTGAGGTTCCATTATGGTCTACGATTACCAAACCATGCATTTGATAAGATATACCGATAGTACTTATGTTGGAAGGGTCAATTTTCGATTCGGTTATAGCTCGTTTTGTGGCTGTACATAAATGTTTCCACCAAATTTCAGGGTCTTGTTCTGCCCAGGCTTTGTGAACAACAGTTATGTCCATTTCTTGTTGCGGTTCATGCAACACAACAATTTTTTCTAGTGTTTGCGCATTTATTATAGCAACTTTTATTGAAGAACTGCCGATGTCATATCCTATTTGATACACGATGTTAGTTTATTGGTTTTGAATTCTAAAAGTAACTACTTATTTTATGTACTGTGGTATTTTTTAAAAAAAAGTAAATTGTATGGTTGATTTTAAGTACACTGGGTAACTACTAGAAAAAATCAAAGTATAACTAATTCAACTCTTTTGGTTAAAAATAAGTAATTTTAAAATACTATTTCAAAATGTTAAATTAAAAAGATGAATATTGACTTGATGCAATTATTGATAGATGTTGGATTATTTGTGCTTATTTGGATTGTTCAGTTGATAATTTATCCTAGCTTTTTATATTACGAAAGTAAAAATCTAGTAGCGTGGCATCAAAAATATACACCCAATATCTCTTTTGTAGTGGTTCCGCTGATGCTAGGGCAATTGATACTGGCTATTTTTCAATTACTAGACGACAGAAGCATAATGAGTATCTTATATTTTGTATTGGTAGGGTGTGCTTGGGGAGTCACTTTTCTAATTTTTGTACCATTACATTCGAAAATCACATCTAATATTCACACGGAGGGAGTGTTGCGAAAATTGGTAAGATACAACTGGCTTCGTGTTGTGATTTGGACAACCATATTTATGATAAGTTTGAACCAAATAGTATGAATAAAAAAAGAACCATGTTGCCATAGTTCTTTTTTTACATAAAATTCATAAGGCAAATTAAGCATAAAAATAAAAGAACTCCCTTGATCCAATAAAAACCATACCAACCAAGACGAATTAAGATTCTTACTAAAAAGAATCATACAAGAGAGTTCTTCATTATTCTATTAGTTCAATTTCACCACAGCCAATTCTTGGTCCAGCAGCACCAGCAGGTTGAGATGAAAAGTCATCTGGTCCTTGATGTAAAATAATAGCTTTCCCTAAAATATTTTTTTCATCGTCATCACATCCAATGCACCAGAGATTCGTTTCTCTTTCAAATGAACCTTTTCCGTCAGTTCCAATAACTAAATTTCCAATATCACCACTATGAAAAGGTGCTTCTCCCCATTTTCCGTGGCTCTCATTTGTTGGATTCCAATGTCCTCCGGCAGAGGTTCCATCATCAGCACTGCAATCTCCAATAGCATGTATATGTATGGCGTGATTTCCTTGACTCGCATTAGAGATAGTGGCTTGCATTTTTATCACTCCGGCGTTCTCGGTAAAGGTCACCATTCCTGAGATTTCACTATTGCTTTTCGCTTCAATTATGACTCTTGCTTTTTGTGCAATTACTTTATTTTGTTTATTTTCATTACATGAAGCGAATGTGAGTAAAAAAAGGCCCAATAGGTGGCTTTGTACGAGTTTCATGTACTAGATTTTTGATGTGATTTTATTACTCATTGGGTTTGTAATTGAAAAGTAATAGTCAATTAATTCTCCATTTTCACTGACTAAATACTTTTGAAAGTTCCATTTTACGCTAGAATTTTTCTTGCCATTCAACTCTTTTTTAGTCAACCAACCATAGAGCGGATGTTGATCATCTCCCTTGACATTTAATTTCTCAGAAATTAAAAATTCGACACCATAATTTTTTTCACAAAAATTTTGAATTTGTGAAGCTGTACCAGGCTCTTGACCGCCAAATTGATTGCAGGGTAACCCGATGATCACGAGCTTCTCATTATACTTTTCATGCAAAGCTTGTAAATCTTTATATTGTTTTGTAAATCCACATTCTGAGGCTACATTAACAAAGAGTATTTTTCTACCTTTAAATTGAGACAATGAAATCTCTTTACCTTCAATACTTATGATGTTCAAATCATAAATTGATTTCGTATTGCTTTCCGTCTTCTGGGCGTTCCCGAAAAGGGACATC
>RCNB010000244.1_pt1 | contig 37674 bp, 30 predicted proteins | sample 2041321 | NCBI WGS metagenome assembly RCNB01 (sample SAMN09708232, study PRJNA481090) | Marine sediment metagenome, whole genome shotgun sequencing project.
TTTTTTCATAAAATCGGAAAGACTAATCATACAGCTCGCTTCGTTGATGTATGAATGAGTTCTTTTAGTTTTACGGATGTTTAAGTAACTTAGAGTCAAATATAAGCAATAATTTATGTCCTTAAGCCTTCCATAGGCAAGCCTAAAATATTCATCGGTAAGGGCAATTGATATCTACGAGATTCCTTACTCCGCTATTGCAGCGACTGTGATATAGTATCCCTTTTACAATTTCACTGGCGCGTTGACATGGTGGTTGATCTTTCATAGTATTTAATAAAGTTCTTGACTAACAAATCTATAGCACAAACTGATCCTATCTTTAATTGGTTCAATACAACTATAAATGCCATAAATAATAAAGTACTTATAGATTGGAAACCAGCAACCTTTTGCCATTTAAAAATAATTGAAAGTAAAAAAAATTCTCCTGATGCTCGGGATAAAGGAAGCAAATGTTTAGTTGCTGATTGGTAGATAGTTAATAAAATTCATTATCTTTAGATGTGAGTCTTTCTCCAAATTATAAGAATTTATATTCATTGCCAAAATGAAATCAACGATCAAATCCAACTTTCATCCAGCATTGTTTATTCTCAAAATACTCGTGTAAACCGAGATATACGGATGAAGCTCAATTTAGCAGGCTTAAAGGAAATTGAAAAAGAAACTGTAAAGCTTATGACTTGATATTCTGCTCATATAATTCATTTTGAGTTGAATTAAAGGGGTTTACCTGTAGCTCAATTTTCAAATACTGTTGAATCAATGAGCATATCAAGGTGTAAAAATATTTTCTTATATATTCTGTTTATAAGCCTGGTTATTGGAAAAAATTATGCCCAAAACCATGCTGGAAATAAGGATAAAAACCATTTGGATACCGTAGCAAATGACAAGCGTGATTTTTTAAATGATATTTTAAACTCAACTAAAAAAAATGTCAATCGAGATAGTTTAAACCCTCTTCCAAAAATTAGAATTGGAGGAGCCCTTCGTCTTAATTATTCCTGGAGAAACTATGACCAGCAAAACATGGACAGGCTGGGTGATTTTGAATTAGAGTTGTTTAGGTTGAATGCCGATATCGATTATAAAGACATATTTTTTTCGGTTGAATATCGATGGTATGGCAATTTTAATGCGATTCACCATGGTTATTTTGGATATCATCTATCTGATCATTCATCCATACAGATAGGTATTCACCAAGTTCCTTTTGGCATTCTTCCTTACTCGTCGAATAGTTTTTGGTTTAATGCGACTTATTATTTAGGCTTTGAAGATGACTATGACAGCGGAATTAAATTTATATATGATAATAGGTTTTGGAATATTCAGGGAGCCTTTTATAAAAATCCTGAATATATAGACTCAGAACGATACGGTAGATATTCTTTTGATCTTGTAACAGATGACATTCAGGCAAATCAAGAAATCAATCAGTTTAATCTAAGATCCGTTTATAAATGGCGCCTAAATGAAGACTTCTTAATGAGGCTTGGTGCCTCACTTGAAGCTGGGCAAATTTATAATAAAACAACTGAAAACAAAGGAGACAGACATGCCTTTGCCTTACATAATAATGTGTTTTATAAAAACTGGAATCTGCACTTACAATGGATCGAATATGGGTTTAATCCAAAAAATCCTGACGGAATTAGTGATGAGACGATACAATTTGGAGCTTTTATGTTTCCATTTATGGTGAATTCCAAGGCGAACGTATATACATTTAACTTGTCAAATGACATCAATATTGACGGTAAATATCTTGATAAAATTAAACTATATGTCAATATGAGTATGGTAAAGCCCAAAGAGAGTTATGGAAGTAACTCAAAACAAATAGTGTTGGGAACAACGCTTATGAAAAGGGGACTATATGCCTATTTTGATTACATTTTTGGGCAAAACATGTGGTTTTCAGGAGGACCGGGAATAGGATTGGAACATCCGGAAGATAAAGACTGGAATTCCAGATTGAACATCAATTTCGGATATTATTTTTGATCATAATTTATATATAATTTAAGATGAGGGCTTGGTATACACTAAAATTTAATTTTTTATCAATAGTAATTCTGCTCGTTATTAGTTTAAAACTAACGGCTCAGGAAAAAAATATAGAATTTACCCAGGAAGAAATTGATTGGATTGCTTCGCATCAAACTTTGAACGTTGCCAATGAGATGGCCTGGCCCCCTTTTGATTTTATCGATGATGAACAACGTCCGGCTGGTTATTCTATAGACTTAATCAAACTCATTGGGCAAAAAACCGGGTTGAACATTCAGTTTGTCAATGGGTATACCTGGAATGAAATTCTTGATCAATTCAAAAAAGAGGAGATTCAAATACTACCCGCTGTTTATAAAGATGAGGAACGAAGTACTTACATGGAATTTACTTCAAGCTATTATATGCAACCTAGCATATTAGTCACTAATATAAACGATACCATAAATTCAATTCGTGATCTTTCAAATAAAAAAATTGCAGTGATTGAGGGATTTACCATCACCTCTGAATTGAAAAAGAATTATCCTGACATCAATACTGTCCCGGTAAAGTCGGTCATAGAAGGCTTGATGAAAGTATCTACCGGAGAATTGGATGGCTTTGTTGAAAGTATTGGAGCGGTTTCTTATTATATGGAAAGAAATTTCATACCTAATCTAAAGGTCTCATCGGAGGTTCAGCTGGATAAAATGAATTTACCTCCACTTCAAATGGCCGTTCTTAAGAAGAACCTTGTTTTAAAAAATATTTTGCAGAAAGGTTTAGAGAATATATCAAATGATGAAATGAATGAACTTCGCAGTAAATGGATTACCATAGATACTGTTGAAAAGAGGGAAGCTATTAATTTCACTTCTTTGATCTTTAAAAGTATAGCTGCTATTATTGTCTTGTTTATTATTGGTCACTATTCAATACGTTATTTTTTTAAAAAAATAGTCAAGCAAGAAATCGTGCTGGAAATTGGATCCCAAAGATTTCGAATCATTACAATACTGGGGACCTTGTTAATTTTGTTTGTTATATCATTTTTAGGATGGTTGGCCATGGAAAATAATAAGAATAAAATCCTTAACGATCTGGAAATTAACCTGGAAATGACTTTGGAAAATACTCATGAAAGGTTAAAATCATGGGTAGAGGGTCACAAGTTAATTCTGAAGGAATTTGGAAGAGACCCCGTTCTTGTTGATGCTACCCAAGAAATTTTATCTGTTTCGAAAGATAAAAATGCATTGCTCTCTTCTGATGCCTTAGTTAAATTAAGAGCATTTTATACTAAATATCAAGGCCCTCTTCAAAGCGCAGGATTTTTCATTATCGATAAAGATTATCTTAATCTTGCTTCGTCAAGAAATGAAAACATAGGTGTTCTAAGCGTCATTTACAATCAAAGACCAGATTTAATGAGCAAGGTTTTCGAAGGAAATTCGGTTTTTATTCCTCCTATAGAATCTGATGTTCATTTTGATGAATCAGAAAGCAACTCTAATCAAACTAAGCCTCCAACAATCTTTTTCGTTACACCCGTTGTAGAAGGCGCCTCTGGAGAAATTCTGGCTGCCTTGGCGATTCGCATTGATCCAACTCTTGGCTTTTCAAGAGTTATGCAATTAAGCAGGGTTGGTAACACTGGAGAAAGCTATGTTTTTGACCTTAATGGAAGGCTTCTTTCTGAAAGCCGGTTCAAACCCGACTTAAGAAGCATCGGCTTAATTTCTTACGATCAGGAGGATATACTTCAGTTGGATATTAGGGATCCTGGCGGAAATATGTTCACTGGATTTAAGTCAACTATTCCAAGAGATCAGCAACCTCTCACCTTAATGGCGGCTGATGCAATTAAAGGTAAATCCGGAACAAATATGTCTGGATACCGCGATTACCGAGGAGTTCCGGTTTATGGATCTTGGTTATGGGATAGTGAATTAGGATTGGGATTGGCATCTGAAATAGATGTAGAGGAAGGAGAATCTACTTTTGCTTCTATGCGGCTTACCATATTAGGATTGTTCTCTGGATTAGTGATACTCATGATATTTGCCATACTATTTTCACTGGAATTGGGTGAAAAGGCGAATACGGCTTTAATAAGGGCAAAAGATCAATTGGAAGAACGAGTCATATTGAGAACCAAAGAATTGAACGAAGAAAAGGCCTTTTTAAAAATTCTGATCAATGCAATTCCAGATATTATTTTCTATAAGGATGTAGATAAAAAATATGTTGGAGCCAACAAAGCCTTTGAAAAGCATATTGGTATAGACATCGAGAAATTAAAAGGAAAATCTGATCAGGATTTTTTATCAACAGACAGAGCAAATAAGCATATGAAAGACGATGAAATGATTCTAAAAACGGCATCTTCAGAATTATTTGAGTCTGTTAGTGTGAGGTCGGATGGGAAACGTGTTGTAGTAGAAACCTTAAAAACACCCTATTTTACAGGAGAAGGTGAATTGGCAGGGCTCATTGGAATTGGAAGAGACATTACAGAACACAAGGATGCTGAGGAAAAAATTAGAGCCTCTGAAAACAGATTTCGCTCCATCACTTCGAGTGCCATTGATGCCATTATATCTGCTGACAAAAACGGTATCATAGAATCTTGGAATCCGGCTGCCACTAAAATATTTGGTTATTCTGAGGAAGAAGCAATAGGCCAGAATCTTGACCTAATTATCCCTAAAAAATACCATAAACATCATCATGCCGGAATGGAAAGAGTATTGACGGGAGGTAAAAAAAGAGCCATCGGTCATATCGTTGAAATGGAAGGTCAAAAGAAAGACAAAACAATTTTCCCTGTAAGCTTAGCATTATCGATGTGGGAAGGCATAAATGAAATGAATTTTAGTGGCATTATCAGAGATATCACAAAGCGAAAAAAAGATGAGGCTATTTTGTTGAAAGCCCATAAGCGAATGGAGACCGAACTAAATGTTGGTAAAGATATACAAATGAGTATGTTACCCTTAACTTTTCCTGCATTTCCAGATAGAAAAGAAATTGATATTTATGCCAATCTTATTCCTGCCAGGGAAGTAGGTGGTGATTTTTATGACTTCCACTTTTTAGATGAAAACCATATTTATTTTGCGGTTGGGGATGTATCGGGCAAAGGGGTGCCGGCAGCTTTGGAAATGGCTGTTGCCAAAACCTTGCTTAAATCCAGAGCTGCAAATGACCCTTCTACAGCGAGCATCTTAACCCAGGTCAATAATGAAATCGCTAGAGACAATGATGCCTATATGTTTATTACAGTATTCGCAGCCATTTTAAATACAGACACTGGTAAACTTATTTATTCAAATGCAGGTCATAATCCGTCTTACGTTGTTGATCAAGATCGCAATGTTATGGTGCTCGATGATTTACATGGCCCTGTTATTGGAGCTATGGAAGGGATGACTTATCAGGAAACTGCGCTTTATATTGATAAGAATGATATTGTACTGGCCTACACAGACGGGGTTTCTGAGGCTCAAAATATAAATGAAGAATTTTATTCGGTGCCAAGATTATTAAAATTAATCCAGGAAGGAGATTTCGACTCGACTCGGTCATTGACCGATATCATTATTAAAAGCGTTAAGGAATTTGAAAATGGTACTGAACAGTTTGACGATATTACTGTACTCGCTTTGCAATATTTGCAAGATAAAGATAAGCATTCAAGCGAGATGTCATCCATTAAAATACAGAATAAAAAAAGTCAAATGCCTAAAGTTATAGAACATTTTGAAGCATTTGCAGCAGGAAACGATATGTCATTAGCTGTTATTCAAAAATTTAATATTGTTTTAGATGAATTATTGAATAACATTATTTCATATGCTTTCAAAGATGGTGGTGAACATCATATTCTGATTAAATTTCAACTTAAATATTTGCGTTTAATTATTACCATAGAAGATGATGGAACACCCTTTAACCAGTTTAGGAATGAAGCGCCTGATACAAAATTATCAATTGCCGAAAGAAATCTTGGAGGGCTGGGGGTTCATATTGTCAAAAATTTAGTAGATGAACACCATTACATAAGACAATCCAACAGAAATATCCTAAATTTGATCAAATACAATATTAATATTACATAAGGATGAGTTTACAAATCACATTAAAAGAGATAAATGATGTTAGCATTATAGGTTTAGATGGAACTCTAGACACAAATACGTCACCTGAAGCGGAAGTGGAGATTATTAAATCCTTAGAGAAAGGCACTAAGAAAATGATTATTAATCTTGAAAATACCAGATATGTTAGTAGTGCAGGGCTCAGAATATTTTTAGGAACCGCAAAAAAGATGATGGCTAATTCAGGAAGGGTCATACTATGCCATCCAAATGAAATTGTCAAAGATATTCTTAATGTTTCAGGATTTAACACCATCATAGATGTACGATCGACAGAAGAAAAAGCTTTAGAAGATATGTAACAAAATATTATTTTCTTTAATCGCTTTTAGGTCTCCTTAAGTTGTCTGGCGTGTTTCAGGGTCTCCCAAAAGTTTATCAAGTGCATCTTTCTCATTTATTGCGAAAAGGACATACAGGCTATTCACTCTTAAGCCGAAAAAACAATTGCGACAAAGGAATTAGCATTAAGCCGGAAAAAATAAACAAAATAAACGCGGATTTCAAACCAAATAAATGGGCTAAGTAACCCACTAAAGGAGGTCCTATAAGCATCCCCACTATGCCATAGGTAGAAATTATTGATATGGCCATCCCCGGTGAATATTTCTTTGAGTTTCCCGCCAAAGAAAAGGTCATTGGAAAAACGGCTGCAACACCAATTCCCACTAAAGAAAAACCAACCAACACAGTTGTAAAATAGGGGAAAATAATCGCCATTGACATTCCAAAGGTCACGATAGAGGCCCCTAGAACATATGTTCTTTTCATTCCGATTCGGTCGATTAATCGATCAGAGAAAAACCTCGAAAAAGCCATGAAAGTCATAAAGATCAAATATCCAAGCGTAAAAATCTCTTCTCCTACGACCTCTCTGAAATACACCCCGCTCCAGTCAAACATGCCTCCTTCACACAAAGCGGCAAAAAACACCATTAACCCAAGATACAGCATGTATTTATCGGGCTTACCGAGAACTAATCTGTTTCCAATAGCCGATCTGTCCTTTTTAAGCAGAAAGGGAAAGGCAATCACTCCCAAAAATATACATATAAGTGCCACATAGAGAAAGTGATCCTTCATTGGTACCTGCCATTTGACCATAATGGTTGAAAAAAGAGCTCCTCCCAATCCTCCCAAGCTCCAAAGTCCGTGAAAAGAGCCCATGATCTTCTTGTCTCTCATCTTTTGTACGACAAGTGATTGGGTATTCACAGAAATATTGGCAATACGCATGCAAAATGCAAAAAAAGAAACCGCAATAACAAGGTGTTCAAGTTTGTAACTGTATCCAACTGCCATTAAAGAAATAGAAAAGAATACAAATGAAACAAACAAAGGCACTCTGCTGTTATATTTCGAAACAAGCCAGCCAGAAATCGGAAGACCAATCAAAGAACTGATCGGCATGACCAAAAGCAAATTGCCAAGTTCGGCTTCGTTAAAGTCAAAGTTCATCTTAATGCTGGGTATGCGAGATGCCCAGGAAGCAAAACCAAAACCCAGTAGAAAGAAATAACTGCTCAAGGAAATTCGTTGGAGCGAAACTTTATTCATTTTTACTAATAAATTGCAAATATCAGGCCTGTTTCCGAATTAATCTATACAATTTTAAAGAAAAATTATGCTAAAAAAGTGACATCTGATATCTCTCGATAAGATGAAAGGAATTTTAGGTAGATAAAAAAGCCAAAGCATTCTCGATACTTCAGCTTTATGTTGCAAAACATAGATTCCTAGTGAACTTGAAAATCACTTCGAAAAATGCATCAAATAAATTATTTACGGAAGAATATTTCACATTCCTTATTAGATTCCAAAAAATACAGACAACATCACGTTTAACCCATTCCAGTGAATTGGCTATAGGCTTTTAATCTTCACGACGCTTGTTGATAAAAACAGTTTTACTTTTTAGCACCTGGTTCGATGCCTTTCCCTTTTGGTTCAATTGATCTACCGTGAGGTTCGATGCCTTTCCCTTTTGGTTCAATTGATCTACCGTGAGGTTCGATGCCTTTTCCTTTTGGTTCAATTGATCTGCCGTGCGGTTCAATGCCTTTCCCTTTTGGTTCAATTGATCTGCCGTGCGGTTCAATGCCTTTCCCTTTTGGTTCAATAGACCTTCCATGAGGCTCTATATCTCTTCCTTTTGGCTCAATTGATCTGCCATGCGGTTCAATGCCTTTTCCTTTTGGTTCAATTGATCTGCCATGCGGTTCGATGCCCTTTCCTTTGGGTTCAATCGATTTTGATTTTTCTTGTTTTGTCATGTTAAAGTTTGTTTGAAATTTTATCTATATTAGTGAAAAATATGGACTTTTCCAAGAATAAAAGAGAGATAGAAATTTAGCTAGGCAGATTATTGTATGAAATTTAATGAATTTTTAAAAGTATGTCATGAAAAAGAGGTTTTTAAAAAACTCTCTTTATACGTTGTCTTTAGCTGGGTTTTGATACAGGTAATTTCAGTGATATGGGAACCCATGGGTTTTTCGAAAGATGCAATGACATATTCTCTTATCCTTTTACTCGTTGGTTTTCCAACCTATATTTTTTACGTATGGAAGACCAATCTCAAAAATATTCATTCCTCAATCAGGAATGGAAGCGAACTTGATAAAAAGAAAAAAATATCCCGCAATCATTTTAATTTCCAGACATACTATTTTGTTTCTCTCGGTTTTATAAGCTTTATAGTGGGATCGATGGTGGTTTTCGTTTATGACAATAAATTCAAGGATGATTATGCGGTTAAAGAAATTGAACCCGAAGATAAAATCGCCGTTCTAAAATTTGGCAATAAAACAGGTCTGGAAAAAATGGACCCGATAGGCGATATGGCAGCCGACTGGATTATTCATGGAATTTCGCAATATCAAGTTGCAAAGGTAATCTCCCCAGACACTTATGAAGAATATAAGGGTCTTTATAAGGCCTCTTTATTTCCACTGAAAGGAAAAAAGACATTAAGGGAGTATTTTAACCCAAAAGAAATTATAACCGGAAACTATTTTCTAAAAAATGATCGGCTGATTTTTCAAGGTTCCATACTTGATGGGAAGGCAAATACAGTATTATTTTCATTTGAATCAGTTGAATGTGATTCGCAAAACCCATTAGACTGTATTGAACTGTTGAAACAGAGAATACTGGGATTCTTAGTTACAGAAAAAAATGATGAACTTAATCTTCAGGAAACCCCACCAAATTATGAAGCCTATATAAAATTGCTCGAAGCAAAAGCAAATGTTGGTGATAACAACAAACACATACAATTGTTAAATGAAGCTATAGAAATTGATAAAGATTACTTTGAGCCTAAATATTTGAGAGTTGAATATTACTATAACAGAGGTAAATATGCAACCGCCGATTCATTATTAAAATCTATCGAACCCACCTCTCTTAGCAATTTTCGGCAAAAAAATATCCTGAAGCTTTTGGAAGCCCTCCTGGAAGGGAACAATAAAATGGTTTATCATTACCAGAAAAAGGAATACAATTATGCCCCTTTTGATTTGTATAAAAATCTTAGTAGCATGGTTGTGGCCAGTGAGTTCGTCAACCTTCCCAGTGAGGTTCAAAAAATCTATTCACAAATTAATACTGATAATCTGGATGTAGAAAATTGTAAATACTGTGGATATAGAAACTATATTCAGGCAATGGCGTATTTGGAATTGGGAGAATATGATAAGATCATTGATTTACTAGAGGATTTTGTTGATATTTCTGATAATTTGACCTTAAAAAAGGTATTGCTAGCAGCACATGTGAAATTAGGGAATTATGCAACTACTGAGCAATTGGTCTCTGAATATGAACTAGAGATGGACGCTAAAGAATGGTTTGGATTAACGCTGTATATCGGGAAAACACATTTAATTGAAAAAAATGATTCGTTGGCTCTACCTTATTTTGAGGCAGTTATTTCAAAAGCAGAACCTGATCGTCATGAAGCATTTATTGCAGAAGCATATTTCTTTAAAGAAGACTATAATAGATCAGAATCTATGTATAAAAATCTTGTTTTTAAATTTCCCCAGAACATAGAATATAACACCAAACTTGCGGTGTCTTATCGCATGAATGAAGACATCTCGAACGCTAATCAAACCTTGGCACATTTAGAAAGTTTGCGAAAAGACTTTCAATACGGTGCTTTGGACTATGCCCTAGGACAGTATTATGCCTCTGTAAATGATACTGATATGGTTGAAAAACACCTTCTTAAATCAGTCGCATCAGGTCACTGGTATACAAATAATTCTTTCCAGAATGACCCTCATTTTAAAAACATAAAATCAGAAGATTTTTTTAAGGAGATTTTGAATTATTGGCATTAGCATAAAATCTAAAAATAGAAGGATTAAGTCCAAAAAAAATGTTTGATGCCGTCAAATATGAATTGTAGTCCCATAGCCATTATGACCAGACCTATCAATTTGGAAAAGAGTCCTTTTCTTTTCTTTTTTGTGTTCCCCGAGCTCAGGGTCATGGCAATTAATACAACCAGGGTCAATAAGACCGCCAGCGTAGTCCCTACAATAGCTGCCATAGGAAAATTTCCATGATTTCGGGTAGCCGCCAGCGTGATGACCATGGATATGGTTGCGGGACTAGCAGCAAACATGATTAAAGAAATCAAACTTTTATGTCTCTTTTTTTCATTGACATTTTCATGTGGGCCCCGCAACATACGAAAGCCTATCACCGATATAACTATCCCACCTACCACTTTTAAAGCATCCATAGAGATGCCCAAAGCATTTAATATTGATTTTCCCACCAGAGAGGCCGCTAATAAGATGATCAGCACGATCAGCATGGCTTTTATGCTGTCGTATATTTTATCTTTTTTATCCTTCCCCTGTACAATTTGAATCATCATAGCGCCACATACAAAAGGATTGATAACTGCCAACATGGCTATCGAAGCATGTAAATATTCGTTCATGGAGATATTTATTGTTTTTGCCAAAAATAATAAATATCTCCATGATGAGGAATGGTGTTCGGAAACATCTTGAAATTAATGAAAGACAAACTCAATCAAATAATACCTGTTGAAATACCTCTTAAACAGTCATGGCGTTCAGACTTAAAGGCTTGCTTTTGAATGCTCATACATATAAAAAGAAACATGTTTCTCTGTAATTCAGTCATACGGTTTCAAGAAGAATCATAAATAGTATCTATATGACCATAAATAAAAAAATAATAAGTTTAAGAGAAATTTTATAAAACTTCAGTAACTTAAGGCTTTAAAACTTAAACTAAAAATAACATGGATACTAATGAAAGTAAGTGCCCGTTTCATGGCGGAACAGTAACGCATAGCGCCGGGGGTGGTACCTCAAATCGCGACTGGTGGCCCAACATGTTGAATCTGAACATTCTTCGTCAACAATCATCAAAGTCTAATCCGATGGGTGAAGATTTTAATTATGCTGAGGAGTTCAAAAAACTTGACCTGAAGGCATTAAAAAATGATCTGTATGACTTAATGACCAACTCACAAGACTGGTGGCCGGCTGATTATGGTCATTACGGACCCTTCTTTATCAGGATGGCATGGCACAGTGCAGGAACCTATCGAATTCAAGACGGCCGTGGCGGAGCTGGTTCTGGCAGCCAGCGTTTTGCACCAATCAACAGTTGGCCCGACAACGGGAATTTAGACAAGGCACGCCTTCTACTTTGGCCCATCAAGCAGAAATACGGAAAGAAAATTTCATGGGCCGACCTTATGATCCTTGCGGGAAATTGCGCCCTAGAGTCTATGGGCTTTGACACCTTTGGTTTTGGTGGAGGACGTGAAGATATTTGGGAACCTGAACAAGATATTTATTGGGGTGCTGAAACAGATTGGTTAGGAGATAAACGGTATACCGGTGATCGTGAACTGGAGAATCCGCTTGGTGCTGTTCAGATGGGACTCATTTATGTGAACCCCGAAGGTCCTAATGGAAATCCGGATCCGCTTAAATCTGCCATAGATATACGTGAAACTTTTGGTAGAATGGCGATGAATGATGAAGAGACTGTGGCTCTTGTTGCCGGAGGACATACTTTTGGAAAAGCTCATGGTGCTGCCGATCCGGAAAAATATGTAGGTAGAGAACCTGCAGGTGCGCACATTGAAGAACAAGGTTTAGGTTGGAAAAATAGTTTTGGCAGCGGCGTTGGCGATGATACAATTACAAGTGGTGTGGAAGGTGCCTGGACACCTAATCCAACAAAGTGGGACAATGAATATTTTGATGTGTTGCTAGGTTATGATTGGGAATTGACAAAGAGCCCGGCCGGAGCGCATCAATGGACGCCTACAGCTGCTTCTAATGCTCTCAGAGCACCGGCGGCAGGTGATGCGTCAAATACACAAGCGCTTATGATGACCACTGCTGACATGGCGCTTAAAATGGATTCTATTTATGAACCAATTTCCAGACGTTTCCACGAGAACCCTGATGAGTTTTCCGAAGCTTTTGCCAGAGCCTGGTTTAAATTAACACATCGTGATATGGGACCTATTCCGCTTTATTTAGGTGCGGAAGTACCTAAAGAGGTACTTATCTGGCAAGATCCTATCCCGGCCGTTGACCATGAGCTGATTAACGATGAAGACATTGCCGAACTAAAAAGGAAATTGCTTGCTTCAGGATTATCTATATCTCAACTGGTAGCTACTGCCTGGGCCTCGGCATCGACCTTTCGTGGATCAGATAAACGCGGTGGAGCAAACGGTGGACGCATTCGACTTTCCCCTCAAAAATTTTGGGAAGTTAATAATCCGGTTCAACTCGCATCAGTATTAGAAACACTTGAGGAGATCCAGACAGCCTTCAACGGTAAGCAATCTGGAGGTAAAATGGTTTCAATGGCCGACCTGATCGTTCTCGGTGGTTGCGCCGGTATTGAACAAGCCGCAAAGAATGCCGGTCATGAGGTTGTGGTGCCCTTTGCACCCGGACGGGCTGATGCCGCGAAAGAACAAACTGATGTCGAATCATTTGCCGCACTTGAGCCAGCTTCAGATGGATTCCGAAATTACTTTAAGCCAAAACATAAAACATCGGCAGAAGAAATGTTGGTTGACAGGGCGCAACTCTTGACACTGACTGCACCAGAAATGACAGCTTTGATTGGAGGGATGCGTGTTTTGAATACAAACTTTGACAAGTCAAAACATGGTGTTTTCACAAAACGCACAGACACGCTGACCAATGACTTCTTTGTCAACCTGCTGGATATGAGTACTACATGGAAGGCAAATTCTGATTCACAAGACGTATTTGAAGGTCGTGATCGTGCAACGGGTGAATTAAAATGGACAGGTACACGTGCTGATCTTATCTTCGGCTCCAACTCCGAGTTAAGGGCACTCGCCGAAGTTTACGGATGTGAGGACTCTCAAAACAAGTTTGTAAACGACTTTGTGGCAGCCTGGAACAAGGTAATGAACCTTGACCGCTTTGACCTGACTTGAATTTAGCCAAATAATATGAAGCATTCAGATTTAGATCAGAATGCTTCATATTATAAATGATTTGGCTATCACTGCCAACGATTTTTAAAATTTACAAAATGGTATGTTGTATTGTTATAAAACCAACGGGTAAATGTCAAACATTGCTTTTGAATAGGCGTAAGCAAGCATTGCTTTGTAACCATTTAGAATCGAGTTTATCATACAAACCCTTCGTTTTTAATGCTACGAAAGGGCTGTATGTTTTTGTTAAAAAGAAAGAATCATTTCCAAATATTCAAAATATTCTTGTTGGTTTTTGTGACGAAACAAATCTGAAAGATATTAAGATGCACGACACTAGTTTTCGCCCTAAATTTTTCAGTAGGGTCACGCGTCAAATACTTATATCAAAAGAAACATCTGTACAAGGATGGAAACAATTTATTAGCAGCTTTTTAATCCAAATCGATCCATTTAATCCTTCTAGTCCGTCAAACAATATTGTGGTATTCGAAAGATTTCGCAATTGTATCAGCCATAACGGAAGCAACCATCAAAAAAGATATTTTAAGCGAAAATTGAAAATGTTGCGAGAACGGGTTTCGTTAGAACAAATAGACAACTTGCTTAAATTTGATTGAAAATATTATTATTTTTTAATTTGCTAAATGTTGAATTCCGACTTTATCTATTTGAAAAAACGATAAGACATGAAGAGTATCAGATAGATCAGCAAATAAAACCTGTAAAAGTTCCGTTGCCGGATAAAAGAGGCGTCATCAGGATGGTAGTAGCCAAATAGACCCTTGAGTTCCTTAGTAAATTTAGGTTGTATATTAATGAGCCAATGATCGGTTTGATAGACCATTTTTCTGAAACGACTGCGGTAATAAGTAAGGGGCAGACCCCAAACTACAAATAGAATAAGCCAGCCGTGTTTTAATAAATAATCCATCACGGTTTTTGTTTTGAGAACCAGGGGAAAAAGCTACTTGTGTTGTTCATATATTCTTCATAGCCGGGTTTAACCTCTGCAAGCGATCTTTCCAGCATGGCCACTCCTGATATTTTTATGATCAAATAAGTCATCAACAGAGAACCCAGACTATACCAATAGGCTCCTGAAGCGATGGCGAAGAGACCAAAGCCCCACCAAATGGCTGTATCGCCAAAATAATTTGGATGACGGGTGTAGCGCCATAGTCCCTTGGTAAGGAGTTTCCCCTTGTTAGCAGGATTGCGTTTAAAGACAGCCAGTTGATAGTCGCCCACAGTTTCAAAAACAAACCCAACCAGCCACACCAGTAGACCCATATAATCGAATATGTTCAAAGCATTGGAATTTGTCTTTAGCGTTACTCCTAAAAGTGGAAGTGATATGATAAGGATTAGCATCCCCTGCAGCATAAATACCTGAAAAAAGCTAAACCACCAATATCGTTTTGGCCCATAGTGTTGTCTAAATTCACGGTATCTGTAATCTTCTTCTTTGCCGTAATTTCGATATATTAGATATACTGACAATCTCAAACCCCAAAGAATCACCAATAAGAACATAAGTTTTGCCCTTGTATACATGACTTCACAATTCAATACATAAATCAGGGTAGCAATGATAAAACCGATACCCCAGAAATTATCAACAATACTGACGTTTTTATAGTAAACACTTGACAGCCACAAAACCATCATCAAACTCAACACCCCTAATCCTGCCCAAATCACTATCATAATATCTTTGTTGTATAACTTAAAGATACAATTTTTGAAGGATATTATTCTGTCAAATTCCGAATAGGTTAACTAATTATAACCAACAACAAAAGGCCAATAATATAACTGATACTATAGATGGGGAATCTTCGGGATAGTTATTTTGATTCAAGCGAAATTCTATTTCCTGCCATTTTAAATTCAAAAAAAAATACTTTGGATATGGTTTTTGCTCCTTCCGTCAGGGTACGGGTTAGAACCTCTTGGCTTCCGTCAGTTGACGGATAAACTTCCGTCGGTTACCGGATTAAAAACTCGCTCAATCGTCGGGCATAAAAAAAACAGCCTAACGGCTGTTTTTTTAAGCTCCTCCTCAAGGACTCGAACCTTGGACCCTCTGATTAACAGTCAGATGCTCTAACCAACTGAGCTAAGGAGGAATATTATTTCCTTTTTAAGGTGTGCAAATATAGATGTTTTTAAATTTATCGCAAATGTTTTTAAAGAAATATTTCAAAAAAAAAACCCTCTTAAAATGATCCATCACAAACCAGTTAAAAGAGGGCATTATAAATCGTTAAAATTGCTTAAATTTTTACTGAAATTTTTCTGTTCTTCATAACATAATCCAGGAATAATAAAGAACTTAAAGCAAAAACACTTAAGCCGAACAAGGGCGAAGTTAAGATAGCCGGTAAGTCAAATGTCATAGAATTTGTAAGTATATGATCTACTTTTTTTATAGTTCCATCAATGGCTTGAGAAGTAGCGGTATTGTTCTCTCCTGTCAAAAGGACATATACAAATATTGATACAACAAGCATCCCTATAAATGTCCATGCTTTTTTACCTATAATTGGTGCATCTACTACTTTAACTGATGCTTTTTCGACTTCGGCCATCACTCTTGCGGTAAAATTTAAAGAAGGGCTTTCCAGTGTGTTCTTTTTTAACAAAGAACCCAATGCCTTTTCTTCCTTAGTATCAACTAAATCAATCCGATTCATGATCTTATTTGTAAAATCAACAGATGGTTGTTCCATCTTCAAACTCTCTCGAATGAGTTTATCTATTTTCTCGTCTTCCTTCATAATATCGTTTTTACTTCTTCCTTCAATAAGAATGATAATTCTGTATTTAATTTTTTCCTTGCCCTAAACAATTTGACTTTAATATTGCTCTGTGTCAAGTTTGTAATTTGCTCTATTTCCTCAATCGAACTTTCGTTCATATAGAACAAAGTAATCAAAAGCGCATCCTTTTCTGGTAATCTGCCAATTGCCTCTCTTACATACTTCTGTTGTTCTCCATTTTTAATCGCTTCCAGTTGTGGAAATTCACTTCCTTCACTATAGTTGTCTATCACATACTCATCTATATCAGATGTAGCTACTTTTTTCTTTCTGATTTTAGTTATGGAATTTCTATATACTATAGTATACAACCACGTTGAGAACTTTGAGTTTCCTTTAAAGCTATCCAATTTTTCATAGGCCTTTAAAAAACTATCCTGAGCAACTTCTTCCGCATCCTCATGGCTCTTAACGATTTTTATAGCAATTGTATAGACCATGTTTTTATACTTATTAATTAAATAAGCAAAGGCGTTAGTATCTCCTTGCAAGACCTTGTCAATATATATTTGATCTGAATTCTTATCCATCTGAATTTTTATCCATCTATACTATAAGACATTCTATTGGAACTTAAGGTTACAAGTTAGTCCAAAAAATTAATTTTAAAAAATATGTAACCTATATATTAATGTTGTTGTCTTATTAAGAAAGTAAAAATGTTTAACTAAATAATTTATATCATGGAAGCAATCTTAGTCCCGTTAATAGTATTTTCATCATTGTTTGGAATCGTATATGTATTTCTAAACACAAGAAACAAAGAACGTTTATCATTAATTGAAAAAGGAGCAGATGCCTCTCTTTTCGCATCTAAAAAGAACTATCGGTCAAATCTTACCCTAAAATTTGGGATGTTAGCCGTCGGTATTGGTGTAGGCATTTTAATTGCCTCTATATTAGAAACCTATACGGTTTTAGATGAAGAAGTGGCCTATCCATCAATGATCTTTTTATTCGGAGGTTTATTCCTTATTGGCAATGCCATGATCGAAAAGAAAGATAAAGTTGAAGAAGCGTAAATTCGCTGTAACCATTAAAAGAGAGTGACTTGGTTAAAGTAAAGTATCTAAAAAATTTAGTTTACTTTTCATAACTCGAGACATTAGTGAGCCCCTTACTTAAGTAAAGGGCTCACTTAAGTAAGGGGCTCACTTAAATCAAACCCTCAAGGACACAAGGATAATAAACCTATTTTCCTGTAATATGGAGTCTGTTAAATTCTTTAGTAACCACAAAAGAATTATCTCCGTTGATCTTTATTTTCCTAAGATCAAGTGCTTCATGATCTATTTCAATTTTTGTGATTTTAAAAGGCAATCCTTTTAAGTTTATTTTAAAAGTGTCATAAGGCGTGATATATTTTCCCGACTTAAACTGTTGAATGGTGAGTGATTTCTTTTTACCGATCAGCTTTAAATCACGTAAACTAAATCTTCCCTTTTTATAATCGTATCCGTCATGAGCGTCCTCATAAACCTGAGATGTTTCTTTTCCGTTCTTAAAATAAACATCTAGACCTAGTTCCTCTATCTTTTTTTCACCCACATATTGCTGAATCGGATACTTGGGAATGATTGCTCCTGCTTTCACAAAGATCGGCATGGAATCAAGGTCGGCATCCACCCAAACTTCCTCTCCTCCTTCTATTAATGTATCATCCCAGAAGTTAAACCATTCACCTTTGGGGATAAACATCCTTCTTCCTTTAGCATTAGGTTCTGCAATCGGGCAAGCCAGTATTTTTTCTCCAAAGACGAATTCATCATTTCTGTAATGTGTATGTGGATCTTCCTGATCGAATAAAACTAATGACTTCAAAATAGGAATTCCCTCTTCGGCATATCTCCAAAAAGCCGTGTATAAATAAGGTAATAACTGATACCTGATCTCGATAAATTTTCTAACAATATCAGTGATATTAGCTCCAAAGGTCCAGGGCTCCTGGTCTCCATGGTCTCCTGAAGAATGGGTTCTAAAGAAGGGATGAAACATCCCTAATTGGATCCATCGGGCATAGAGTTCTCCATTTGGTTGTTCCGTAAAACCACCAATATCAGATCCTACAAAAGAGAAACCTGACATACTCAAACGCTGTGCCTGAATATTAGCTATATTCAAATGATCCCAGGTGGCAACATTATCGCCGGTCCAGGTAGAAGTATAACGTTGAGTACCCGAATAGGCAGCCCTTGTTATTACAAAGGGTCGCTTTGGGTAAGAGAACTTCTTCAAGCCCTGATACGTAGCTCTCGCCATCTGCATCCCATAAATATTATGAGCTTTTCTGTGACTACATCTGATGCCTTCATAGTTATGTCTTACATCATCCGGAAAGGTTTTTCCAGGGACATCCATAACAGCCGGTTCATTCATATCGTTCCAAACGCCTTTTACACCAATATCTTCGATCAGTTCCTTGTATAAACCTGACCACCATTCTCGAACCTTGGGATCAGTAAAGTCTGGAAAAAAGCATTCTCCCGGCCATACCTTACCTTTCATATACGGACCATCTGCTCTTTTACAGAAATAATCCTTTTCCAGGGCTTCTCTGAAGATGTTATAGTCCATATCAATCTTGATACCCGGGTCGATGATCGCGATCGTTTTAAATCCATCATCTTCCAACTCCTTCACCATTCTTTTGGGATCCGGAAAATGTTCCTTATTCCAGGTAAAACATCTAAAGCCATCCATATAATCGATGTCAAGATAAATGGCATCACAAGGAATCTTTAATTTCCTAAATTTCTTTGTGATGGCCTTAACCTTTGACTCCGGATAATAACTCCATTTACACTGATGGTAACCCAATGACCACAAAGGTGGCAATTGATGTGGTTTTCCGGTAAGATCAGTATATGAAGCGACCACATCTGTCATATCAGGGCCATAAATGAAATAATAGTTCATTTCACCTCCCGTGGCCCAGTAACTTGTTATATTTCTTCGTTCGGCACAAAAATCAAAGAACGATCTGAAAGTATTGTCAAAAAATATCCCATAGGCTTTAGAATGATGCAGGCCTATATAAAACGGAATGGATTTATAAATAGGATCCGTTTCCCTGCCATAGCCATAAGAATCTGTTACCCAATTCTCAAAGCGCTTTCCTTTTAAATTGATATGCACAGGTTTATCTCCCAATCCATAATAAGCTTCGCTGTCTTGAGACACTTTTGACATTTTAACAATGTCACCTCCAAACTCATAACTCTCTTCCCAGTGAAATCCAATTTCATCTTCACAAATGAGCTTCCCGTCATTAGCATCATAGATGGACTTACGCATATCATCTTTGGCAATCTTGCAGATCAGTTTGGAAGTTGTGATAATATAATGCGTTTTATCCTCCTCTAATTCCAAATGATTATATCCCACACTGGCATATTTTGTAATCGCATAAGAAAAATCCTTGTCAAAAATCGTTTTGGTGCTGTACCTGAATCGCAACACACTGTCTCGTCTTACTGTAACCTGAAGTACGACATAGTTCTCGCTGGTAAAGTAAAAAGTATCTACGTCTTTTTTGTAAGAAATTATTTTAGAAGGAAATAAATTCCCTTTGTTTTCCAGCTCCGTATTTAATATCATAGTTCGTCAATTTATATACCCGACAGGCGGTATATTTCATAGCTTACAAACCTAATAAAATTAGCAACTTCAACCCGTAAGGATCTATTAAAAATACCTCCTTATTTTTATGAAGAATCAAAATATAAGGAGGTATTATTATATAAAACGTAAAATGTACGCTAAATTATCTCAAAGGCGACTAAACTCAAAGGCGGAAGGGTAATTGCTGCCGAAAAAGGCCTGCCATCTGTTGCCTTCTTTTTTATGCTAATCTCCTTAGAATTACTAATTCCACTTCCGAAGTACTTTTTAAAATCACTGTTAAGAACCTGTTTTAGCTTTCCTTTACGGGGAAGCCCAATCTGATAATCTTTTCTCACAACAGAAGTAAAATTACAAACCACTACTATATCATTCTTTTCTTCATGGCCCTTTCTAATATATGAGACCACAGAATTCTCATTGTCTCCATAATTGATCCATTCAAAACCTTCTGTACTAAAGGCCTTTTCGTAAAGGGCAGGCTTATTTTTATAAAATGTATTAAGGTCTTTTACAAAGGTTTGAAGACCTTTATGAGGTTTAAATTCCAGCAAATGCCAGTCTAAACTCTGAGAGAAATTCCATTCTTCCGACTGGCCAATTTCACCTCCCTGAAACATAAGTTTTGTACCAGGATGTGTGTACATATAGGCATATAACAATCTTAAATTGGCGAAACGCTGCCATTCGTCGCCAGGCATTTTACCTATAAGTGACTTCTTACCATATACCACCTCATCATGTGACAAGGGCAACATGAATTTTTCTGAAAATGCATAGGCAAGACTAAAGGTAATCTCATTTTGATGGTGCTTTCTGTGAATAGGGTCCATAGAAAAATACTCCAACGTATCATGCATCCAACCCATCATCCATTTCATCCCAAAGCCCAGTCCTCCGAAAGCCACGTCGTTTGTTACTCCGGTATAGGCCGTTGACTCTTCCGCTATTGTCTGTATGCCATCAAAATTGGCATATACTTCATGATTAAATTCCTTAAGAAATTCGACCGCTTCTAAATTTTCTCTTCCACCATAGATATTGGGTTCCCATTCACCGTCTTCACGAGAATAATCAAGATAAAGCATCGAAGCAACCGCATCCACTCTTAATCCATCAATATGGTACTTATCGAACCAGTAAAATGCATTGCTGATCAAAAATGATTTTACCTCATTTCTTCCATAATTGAATATCAAACTTTTCCAATCCTGGTGATAACCTCTTCGTGGGTCAGGATGCTCGTATAAATGACTTCCGTCAAAAAAGCCCAGACCATGATCATCTGATGGAAAATGTGAAGGAACCCAGTCAAGAATAACCCCGATGTCATTTTGATGCAATCGATCACATAATTTCATAAAACCCTTGGCTGATCCAAATCTTGAAGTAGGCGCAAAATAACCAATTAATTGGTAGCCCCATGAAGGATCAAAAGGATATTCCATAACAGGCATAAATTCTACGTGTGTAAAATTCATTTTCTTTAAATAATCAACCAATTTGTCTGCCAGTTGATCATAACTCAAAAAGCTGTTATCATCTTTGTTTCGCATCCAGGAACCGAGGTGAATCTCATATACTGCATAGGGTTTATCCAGACCATTTTTTTCCTTTCTGTATCCCATCCATTCCTTATCCTTCCACTTATAGCCTTCAATATTTGATATAATAGATGCCGTGTTGGGTGGTTTTTCATACGAATAGCAATAAGGATCAGACTTTTCAGTGATGATATTGTTGTTTGATTTGATCTTGTACTTATAGCGCATTCCTTCCTTTGCGTCAGGAACAAAACCCTCCCAAATGCCAGATGCGTCCCATCGAACATTCAAGCGATGTTGTTTTTCATTCCAGAAATTAAAGTCTCCTATCACAGAAACTGAAGCAGCCGATGGTGCCCATACAGAAAAATAAGTTCCTTCAACCCCATCAACCGTAACCGGATGGGAACCGAATTTTTCATAGAGTCGGAAATGCTTTCCAGATTTGAATAGTTCGATGTCAAAATCGGTAAAAAGACTATAATTGATTACTTCTGCCATGTGATTAATGATTTATTATATTAGAAATTCCCTTTAAAGGAATCAGCGCCCATTTTGGTCTTGAATTCAATTCATATCCAATTTCATATACTGCCTTTTCAAGCAAACAGTATTTAAGAATAAAAATGCGCTCTTGGTTATAGCCAATGTTCAAATTGGCATTTTGTATTTCCTCAATATATGTGCCCAGAAAAACACTGGTCAAATAACTGTATAAAATCTCAGCTGCTTTAAAAAGCTCTTCCTGTGACCTGTTGTACGATTCAGGGTTATTGAAAACAGTTGCATATATAGCGTAATGGAACGACCTGAAAAGCCCTGCAACATCCTTCAACGGAGGTTGTTTCACCTTTCTGTCGCGAATTGTACTTTCCGGTTCTCCTTCGAAATCAAGAATGTAAAAATCGTCATTAGTTACCAGTATCTGACCCAAATGATAATCCCCGTGCACTCTGATTCGTTCGCCCTTAAGTTTGGTCCAGTCAAAATTGGTAATGCGCTTTCTGATCTGATTCTTATTTTTTAAAAACTCCTTGGCAAGATCGAGTGCCATCCCTTCGAGTTTATGCATACGATTCTCAATGGTATTCAGTCTGTTCTGAAACTGATATAATAATCTGTTTTTAAGCCATACCTCGTAATCACCATTAAAATGATTCGGAGTAAAAGCCGTATCCTCAAATTCAGAGCCGAGCACAACGTGCATCTCTGCTGTTCTGATTGCCAACTGCTTGATCTTTAACAATAAATTAAGCCCTACCCAGTCAATGATCTCAGGTTTTACTTCATTGATCTGAAGTCTCTCGAACCTATCAACCGCCGGCAGTGAATTAATAGCAATGTTCTTTTTACTGAGGTTTAAAAAAACACCGTGAAGTTCCTTGAGCATATAATCCCAGGCATCTCCGTCATTAGGTACTAATTTCTGCATCAGGGCTATCGTTACATTCACCTCATCAGAATCGGTAATATTTATACTGCCCTGATAAGCAGGTGTGTTTTTAAAATCCTTTATTTCGGAAAGAAATCTGCTCATTTCATAATCAGGATTCTTATCCGCAAAAATTCTCCTGAAGAACTTCAAAACAAATTGCTCGTTGTAAATTATAGATGTATTGCTCTGTTCGAGCCCCATAAATCTTGAAGATTCATATACTACGTCTTTAAATGACTCACTCCTGTGATACTGTACTTTGGTTCGGTCAAAAGGAGCAGCTGCTAAAATCCTCTCAAATACAAGTTTTCTAAAAGCTTCCAGATTGATTGCATCTATAATATAGCCCTCTTGTCCTTGAATTTTAATGGGTAAAATACGGTCGCTTTTTGCAAAATTAAGATCTGTGACAAAAGCAATAGGCAAAAAATAATGATGGAAAAAGGCTTCGACAAAATCGATCTCCAGTAGCAGCCCAAAATACACTTCACCATGTTGCTGAATTCTGAAATATTCACTGAGCTCTATATACTTGAGCTTACTGGCCTTACCACCATACCATCTTTGTTTGATAATATAATCCTCCAGTACATCAGACAAAAATACCCGGATAAAATCTTTATTATCAAGCAAATCTTCCCATACTCCCTCAAATTCAAAGGTAGGCTGTAGTTTGGTTTTGATGGTCCTTTCAGGCATAAGCTATTTAATTACTTCAAAAATATGGAAAGGCATGTTTGGGTGCAGTTCGACAAAATTCCATTCCCCGTTCCATGTATACTCTATATCCGGTAGAATATCTCTCATCTTCAACTGATCGTCGGGTCCTATACCCATGTCATAAACAGGTAATTGTACCGTGCCTCTTTGGGCATGATGATGATCAAGACTGATCACCACAAATACTTCACTTGTCTTATCATCATTCCATTTATAAAATGCTATTAATTGGTCATTATCAATATGGCAGAATTTGATATTATTGGTTTGTTGTAAGGCCTTATGCTCCTTTCTCGCATTATTTATTCCGGAAATAAGTTTGATGAGCCAATTATCTAGGGTCCAGTCATAATGTTGTATTTGAAACTTCTCTGAATTCAAATACTCCTCCTTTCCTGGAAGTGAAGCGCTGATCATTTGCTCAAATACAGGACCGTAAATACCTGTGTTTGAGCTCAGAGTTGCCGCCAGAACATATCGCTGGATATGCTTTGACTCATTAGCTCCCTGTAAATGAAAAGGATTTATATCAGGGGTGTTGGGCCAGAAATTGGGCCGCATGTATTCCGCTTGTTCGGTCTTGGTCAATTCCTCCACATAACCTATCAATTCGTGCTTGTTATCGCGCCAAGTAAAATAAGTGTACGACTGAGAATAACCTTGTTTAGCCAATTGTTGCATTACTTTGGGTCGGGTAAATGCCTCAGCAAGAAAAATAATATCCGAATCCTTTTTCCTCACTTCATCTACGATCCAATTCCAAAAATAAAAAGGTTTGGTATGAGGGTTATCTACCCTGAAGATTTTAATACCACAATCTATCCAAAAAAACAGAATATCGAGACATTCCTGCCAAAGGCCCTTATAATCTTCTGATTCAAAATAGATAGGTAGGATGTCCTGATATTTTTTAGGTGGGTTTTCAGCATACTGAACTGTTCCGTCAGGTCTCCATTTGAACCAAGAGGGATGTTCTTTTACCCAGGGATGATCTGGAGCCGCCTGCAAGGCATAATCCATTGCAATCTCAATGTCAAGCTCTTTAGCCTTGCCAATCAATTCTTTAAAATCATCCAGAGATCCTAAATCAGGATGAATGTCTTTATGACCTCCTAACATTGAACCAATACCCCAACAGGACCCCACATCTCCTTCAACAGTTTCTGTGTTATTGTTCTTACCCTTTCTGTTGACTTCTCCAATGGGGTGAACCGGTGGAAAATAAAGAGTGTCAAAACCCATTTCAGCCACTCTGGGTAACAGTGGAATACATTCTTTAAAAGTTCCGTGCTTATTTGGCTGCTGAGATGAAGACCTTGGAAAAAATTCGTACCAGGTGCTAAATAAGGCTTTTGTTCTATCAACGTAAACGCTTAATTCTTCCGAAAAATTAGCAAGAAACTTCTCAGGATATTTTTCAAAAACTAACTTGAGTTTATCAGATACAGCTGTTGTTACAGCTTTTTCATAAGAAGCTTCACTTTTGAACAGAGTCACTGTCTTTTTTAAATAGGCTTTTTCAGAAATGCTTGCCTTTTTTATAATTGCCTCAAGGTAAACAATACCTTCCGCTAATTCTGAACTAACATGCTGCCCATCTGAAATCTTCCGACCGATGCCGTATCTCCAGTTCAATGCATAGTCAACCCAGCCTTCGATCTTATAGGCATAAGTGCCTTGTTTTTCTACTTTAAATTTCCCATACCATTCATCATTATGGCCGGCCATCATTCTTGACTCCTGCCAATTCTTTTCATTCTGATGCTTGTATAGCACTGATGCAGCTATCACATCGTGTCCGTCGGCTAAAATATCAGCCGAAACCTTTACCACCTGGCCAACAACTCTTTTTATGGAGAATGCTCCCCCATTGATCTGAGGAGAAACTCGATCAACAACCACTCTTTGTTGCTTTTGCATACTTAAAAAATTAAGTCCTAAATTACGTATCCCTTAGGAATAGTCACGCCTTTTTTGATGACGACAATGCCATCCCTTACACAGTACAGTTCTTTTTCCTCGTCTTTTAAATGATCCCCGCCATTAATTCTGACGTCGTCACCAATACGACAATTCTTGTCTATAATCGTGTTCTTTATAAAGCAACGTTCACCAATACCCATTAAAATCTTTGTATTATTCTTATCGATCTCCTCAAGGGTTTCATATGAATCATTACCCATCATATAGGTGTTGATGATGGTTGATTCATTTCCGATCCTTGACCGGATCCCAATTACAGATCTGTCAATTTTAGCCGCATGAACAATACAACCTTCTCCTATCACGCTTCTGTTTAACGTGGTTCCGGATATTTTAGACGTCGGTAACATTCTGGCTCTTGTATAGATTCTTTTATTTTTATCATAAAGGTCAAAGGCTGGGATGTCATCAGTCAATCCTAGGTTTGCTTCAAAGAATGAGTCAATATTTCCGATATCGGTCCAGTAGCCTTCATATTGATAACTTGCTATTTTATGCTTACCAAGTGCTTGAGGAATGATTTCCTTCCCGAAATCATTGGTGTCCGGATTTTTCATCAGTTCGACCAGCAGATCTCTGTTGAAGATATAAATACCCATCGAAGCAAGGTAATTTCTGCCTTCCGACTTCATATCATCGCTAACCTCAGAGGTCCAGTCTGGCAATAACTTTTCTTCAGGTTTTTCAATAAAGGAAGTAACTTCGTCCTTTTCGTCTGATTTTAATATCCCAAATGAGGTGGCATCCTTTGCATTTACAGGTATGGTCGCAATAGAAATTTCAGCATTATTCTTCACATGCTGCTCAACCATCAGGTTATAATCCATTTGATACAGCTGATCTCCTGAAAGAATAAGCGCATAGTCAAAATCATGCCTTAGAAAATGATGCAAGCTCTGTCTTACAGCATCTGCCGTTCCCTGAAACCAGGTGTCACTCATCGGAGTTTGCTCAGCGGCAAGCACATCGACAAAAGCCTGGCTAAAAAAGCTAAAATGGTACGTATTCTTTATATGGCGATTCAAAGATGCCGAGTTGAATTGGGTCAAAACATACATTCTTTTTATCTCAGAATTGATACAATTGGAAATAGGAATATCGACTAACCTATATTTACCAGCTATCGGTACTGCGGGTTTTGATCTACTTTCTGTTAATGGGTATAGTCGAGAACCTTGTCCTCCTCCTAGGATAATTCCTAAAACTTTTTTACTGAACATATTTTATGCGATTAAAGATTTGTATAAAGTTAAATATTCTTGAGCTGATTTATCCCAAGAATGATTAATTCTCATGCATTTTTTTCTGATTTCATTCAATTTGTATTTTTTTTTAAATAATGCCTTTGCCCGATCTATTGAATCACAAACATCCTTCACGGAAGCCTGTATGTGACAAATACCAAATCCCCCGTCACCAATATCTACTACAGTATCATTCAATCCTCCGGTTCGTCGTACAACAGGTATGGTACCATAGCGAAGCGCATACATCTGATTCAAGCCGCAAGGTTCAACCCTCGATGGCATCAGCAGAAAGTCTGACCCTGCATATATTTGATGCGCAAGACTTTCATTAAATCCTATTTCACAAGCAAAACCATCTTTAAAATGAATTCGCAAAGATTTTAATTCAGCTTCTATTTCGGCCTTACCTTCACCCAATATCAATATACTGACATCTTTCTTTAACAGCGACTTGTAAACTATAGCCGGAAAAAGATCTGCCCCTTTTTCCTTTACTAACCTTCCGATGAAGGAGAACAATGGTTTCGACGTGTCAAACCCAAATCTAGAGCAAAGGGCTGCTTTATTGGTATTTTTCCCTGATGACATATCAGCTATAAAAACAGATGTATCCATCAGTTCATCGCGCATCAGATCAATGATTTATAAAGTGCTTTAACTTGCTCCGCTATTGCTATCCAGTCAAAAGTTTCTTCTACCCTTCTTCTTCCATTTCTCGCCATCAAGTTAGAAAGCTCCTTATTTTGTGTTATTTTATTTACCCCTGCTGCAAGATCCCTTGAAAATTTATCGGGATCCACAGGCTCAAACGGAGCTTCACTCTGTTGCTCCAAAGGAACCAAAATACCAGTTTCCCCATGAACAACAACTTCCTTGATTCCACCTACGGCACTTGCCACAACTGCTGTTTCACAGGCCATAGCTTCGATATTTATGATGCCAAAGGGCTCATAGATCGAAGGGCAGCAAAAAACATCTGCATGGGAATACAATTGTATGACCTCTTCTTTTTCAAGCATGATATCAATCCAGATCACATTATCCCTCTCCTTTTTTACTGCGTTCACACTTTCTTCCATTTCTCTTGCAATTTCAGGCGTGTCCGGCGCACCTGCACAGAGAACGATCTGTGTTTCAGGATCAATATATTTGATGGCATTTACCAAATGAATAATCCCTTTCTGCTTTGTAATTCTACCTACGAATAACACGAAGGGTTTGTTTTTGTCAATTCCGTATTTTTCAAGAGTTGAACTTTGATCAGTCACAACGTATTCAGTAAGATTGATCCCGTTATAGATCACCTTTACTTTTTCTGGATCCACGTCGAAATATTTTAGAACATCCTCTTTAGTTTCCTCAGAAACAGCAATGACAGCATCGGCCATTTCTATCGCTGTTTTTTCAACCCAGGAGGAAGCATCATATCCTCTGCCAAGCTGTTCTCTTTTCCATGGTCTTAATGGCTCCAAAGAATGAGTTGTAATCACCAAGGGGATTCCGTAACATAACTTGGCTAATATCCCTGCAAATTGTGCATACCAGGTATGACAATGAACTACATCTGCGTCCACCTCGTCTCCATTCATTTTAATACAGGTGCTCAAGGTTTTGAAAACTGCCTTAAGTTTGTCATTGGCCTGATCAAAATCAGGAGTGTCAAAAGGAAATCCCTTAACCGACAAATTTCCATCCTTTTCATCTTGATCGCCAAAACACCTGACATCAATCTCCATTAATTTGGCCAATTCTGCAGCCAGATATTCAACATGGACTCCTGCTCCACCATACACATAAGGTGGAAATTCTCTGGTATAAAAAAGTACTTTCATTATTTTGATGCTTTATTTGAATAATTTCTTACAAGATGTTTATCTGTTTCAGGATTCCAGATCCTGGTGTCGATTCCGTTCAGGATCCCGGAAAATTTTTCACTTTCCTGATCTATCAATTCTTCCAGACCCTTAGCAGATACTTTTAGTTCTTCCAAATAGCCTGGTGACACTGTTGTTACTCTCCAAGAACATTTGATAGCCGTTGCCAAAGGATTGATGGCGCCGTCCCAATCTATAAGGCCCATTTTTTTTAAATCAAATTCAGGAAAGTATCTCAACTTATCATACCCAAATTGACCCTGATATTGTGCGTTGTGAATTGTAAATATTGTTGGAATTTCCTTTAAGACTTCGTAACCGGAAGCATGCGACATTAAAAAGGCTATAAAACCCGTTTGATGATCATGGGCATGCACTATGGAAGGCTTTTTATCCAAGCTTTTCATCCAGTCTAAAACGGCTAATTGAAATGCTAAAAATCGCTCCACATCATCTTCATAGGAGTATACCTCAGGGCGATCAAATAAACCCGGAATTCTAACTAGAAACACAGGGAATTCAAGTGGCTTCTCTGGGCTTAAGATCTCAAAGTCATAGTGTAGTTTTCCTAACTTAAGATGATTGCTATATTCAACTTTGAAATTTAGATTTTTAAAGTAATCATTATCATAAAAAGGCATAATTACCTTGGAGACAACCCCTTCCTTTTGCTGATATTTTGGCAAAGCTCCGACCACATCAGCTAAACCACCAACCTTGGCTAAGGGAAAACACTCGGCACTTACGTTCAAAATTTCCATAGATAATTAACTACCATAAAAACACATACCACTGATAATCAATGGTATAATATTCTTTGTTTGAGTGTTTTAATATATAAAATAATTGTGGTATTCTAAAAATATTGTCTAGTTATATTAGTTGAACATAAAAAATAAAATCCTTTGTTATGAAACTTGTTTTTATTGCTCCCTTAAATACACAATATTTTAAACATAAATAAACGGATATAAAAAACATGCCAAACATTTAGGCAAGTTTCTTTATAATCATGGTTAGCAAGATTATTTTGCCATTATTCCGAAAAAAACTAAACAGACATAAAGGGCAACCTTGAATAAACAATCAATTGAAATATAAAACTTAGGAGTTTTTCCAATATTGAGGTTTTGTATCTTCAGAGATCTGATTCCAATAATCCTGATTTACAATATGCTTCCCGTCAATGGTTCTTAATCTTCTTTGAAAAATATAAACCGTTGGGTTAAATGTCATATCGGTTACACCTACTGTATATAACTGAGGTTCTTCCTCTGATTTTCTTTTTTCTTCCTGCACTATTACTTCAAAGCCGTTAGCATCTAGAAGTTTAGTTAAAAAATCCTTACGTGATTCTTCAATTTTTTTTTCTATAAAAGTTACCCGTTGATCTTCAATGCTGCCAAATAAATGTTTCCCTCCTAATCCCATAAAATCTTAATTTAAAAAACTATTACTAATTGAAAATATATAATTATACAACGGACTATAGACACCTGCTATTACAATACCAAGTACTGCAAGAATTAATCCTAATCTCATAAACATCGAGCTTTGAAAGAAAGGTATCGCATCGGGGTTTTTTCTTAAAAACATGGCTCTTATAACCAACAAATAATAATACAGAGAAATCGTTGCATTAACTACAGCTATAAAAACCAAAAAATAGTATCCTTTACTTGCTGCTGCGGCATATAAAAAGAATTTGCCAAAAAACCCTGCCAAAGGCGGTATTCCTGCCAGAGAAAATAAGGCCAGCATCATGATCAGGCTCAATTTGGGATTCGTGCGATAAAGCCCTTCATAATCATCCATATTTTCTTTGCCTGATGCGGTTGAAATTGCCTGAACAACACCAAAGGCACCTAAGTTAGAAAATATATAAACTGCAACAAAATAAACAATAGTAGTATACCCTAATTGATCATTTGATAGGAACCCAAGTAATATAAATCCGGCCTGAGCTATTGAAGAATACGCTAAAAAACGTTTCATATTATTTTGTCTTAAAGCAAATAAGTTACCAACAAACATGGTTGCTATTGCCACTATATAAATAATCTTGGACCAAACTGGTATTAAGGGTTTCATTACCGTAAATAAAATGATCATCAAAATCATAACAGCAGCACCTTTTGAGATTACAGATAGAAAGGAGGCAATACTAATTGGTGCTCCCTGATACACATCTGCTGTCCAAAAATGAAATGGTACTAAAGAAATTTTGAAGGCCAGTCCTGAGAAGAAAAATATAAAACCTAAAACAGATAAATTAGATATTGTTAAAACCTCAGCCATAGCATCAAAATAGATCGTTCCGGTTGTGGCATATAAGAATGAAATTCCCATCAAAGCGGTTCCTGATGCCAGAGCAGAAGAAAGAATGAATTTTACTCCTCCTTCGGCCGAATCCTGCTTAAAGGTTTCATAAGCAACTAATGCCGCTACTGGTAAAGTTGCTAATTCTAAACCTATATAAAACATCAAAAAATCACCGGAAGAGATCATAAAATACATCCCTAACAAGGATGAAAAAAGCAGTATAAAAAATTCAGGAGCTTTGTTTTCATCTACGACGAATTTTTTAAGCCAATCAGCCGATTGCAAAATTAAGATCAAAACTCCTATATTTAAAGTGCTTTTAAAGAAATTTAAAAGTGAATGGGTTCTAAACATACCCCCAAACAGAGTTCCTTTATCAATAGGTAAAAATCCAATTAATGTATGGATTGCAAAAAGTACAATAGCAACGGGTACTAAATTTGCTTTTTGTTTTTTATTGGTAAATATTTCAAAGATAATCAACAATAATGTGACTGTTAATAATCCTAATTCGTTACGCATTAATAGTAAACTCTCCCAATTCATTTTATATAATTTTTAAAGTAACCTTTCTAAAAATGGTTGAATACTTTCTTTTAACATTTCACTTAATCCAAACGGCATAACTCCAATTATTACAACCGGAATCATAAGCAAAACCAGTCCTGCTTTTTCAAACCATGTGGCTTTTGGCAAATCGACATATTCTGGGTTGCTAAGTGGCCCCATCATTATTTTTCCTACCATTCTCAAAATATACACTGCAGTTATAACTATTGATGAAACAACCAATACTGTTATTATTCTGTGAAATGTATCGTCATGTTGAAAAGCACCGACAAAAATGTTCATTTCGGCAACAAAACCACTAAATCCTGGTAGTCCTAAATAAGCCAGTCCCGTTATTACATAAACCGCTCCTATAAAAGGTAATACTTTCATGATACCACCTAATTTGGCAATATCTCTGGTATGTGTTCTTCCATAGACCATTCCTATCAAGGCAAAGAACAATGCCGTCAATAAACCATGGGACAAAGATTGAATAATAGCCCCATTCCAGGCTGTTTTATTCATCATTAATAAAGCGAATAAAACAAGACCCAAGTGGCTTACTGATGCATAGGCATTTATATATTTTAGATCTTTTTGCATTATCGCTCCAAAGGCACCGTAAACCACACCGATTGCGGCAAGGACCAAAAAGAAATTTGACCAGTTAATCGCTCCCAGAGGCAAAAGATACATAGCAATTCTAAAGACCCCATAGCCTCCTAATTTCATTAAAACACCTGCATGCAACATCGATACTGCTGTTGGTGCCGATGCGTGACCTGAAGGTGACCAGGTATGAAAAGGAAACAATGCACTTAAAACGGCAAATCCTAGAAAGGTAAGTGGAAAGAATAAATTTTGAGCTGCTTCGGGTATATTTACCTGGGCAATTTCTAATATATTAAAAGTCAAAGCACCACCATCGGCATTGGAGTTAAAATAAATCCCAAAGATTCCTACTGATAATACTGCTGAAGCTCCCATTAACATTAATGTTAATTTCATGGCCGAATTTTCCTTTGGTCCTGAACCCCAAATACCAATCAATAAATACATGGGAATTACTGCTATTTCGTAAAACACGAACATGGTAAATAGATCTATAGAAATAAAGAATCCGAAAACTCCTGCGGATAAAATAATCAAAGAAATAAAGAACTCTTTAGGAAGATCGTCAACCATCCATGAAATAAAAACCCCTGCTAAAACTACAGTAGAAGTAAGGGCTATCATTACAACCGATATACCATCAACTCCAATAGCGTAGTGTATATTAAAAGTTTCAAACCAAGTTAGATCTTTAACAAAAACCATTATATCTGTATTTACAGATCTTTCTTTTACGTAAGCAAAAATTAAATTTATTGCCATACCAAATTGAACCAACATACCAATTAAAGCAACTACTCTTGCCTGCTTCAGGTCTTTCGTAAAACCCAGAACAATAACTGTTATAATAGGAACAATAACAAAAAGTGATAAAATATCCATAGTCTTAATTTAATTTATCCATAAATAAAAAATTACAATGGCGATGACAACACCTCCACCGATAAATGACATGGCATAATCCTGAAATTTACCCGATTGCATTCCTTTAATTTTATTTGAAAATGACATAGTAGCATTTCCAACACCGATCATTGATGCATCAACCACGTGTTTATCAAACCAAGCTACAGGAGTAGAAATTAAACCAAATATTATTTTTTTGGTAACAAACAAATAAATCTCATCAAAATAAAATTTATGATAGGTCCATTTATAAAATGTGCCAAAGGCCGATACAACTTTATCCGATAGATTATTTTCTTTTTTATACATAACCAGAGCCAGAACAATTCCAATTAATCCAACTGTGGTAGCAATTGCTGCCAAAGAATAGTTTAGATGTGCCTCAAAGGGTTTATGATCGGCAGAGATAAATTCACTAAAAGGGATATATCCTCCAGCAATACTCATAATGGCCAAAAAAATTAAAGGTATTTTCATGGACATTGGAGATTCATGAGGTATGTGTTCATATTGTTTCTCTTTACCCCAAAAGATGCCAAAATACAATCTAAACATGTAAAAAGCAGTTAATCCCGCAACAAAAACACTACTAATATAGATTAGTATATTATGCTCATAAGCTGCTGCTAAAATTTCATCTTTACTAAAGAATCCTGCAAAACCGGGGAATCCAGAAATGGATAATGCAGCTATTAAAAATGTAATATGGGTAACTGGCATATACTTTCTCAGTCCGCCCATGTCTTTTAAATAATTACTATGAATAGCGTGAATAACTGAACCTGCACCTAAGAAAAGTAAGGCCTTGAACATAGCGTGGGTAAATAAATGGAACATAGAAGCCATATAACCCAAACCTTCATGTCCGTCATATTTAGAAACACCCAGTGCCAACATCATATAACCAATTTGAGACATGGTTGAAAAGGCCAGCACTCTTTTAATATCGTTTTGTGTTAAAGCAATTATTGCCGCAACCAAGGAAGAAATCGCTCCAACATATGCCACAATTTCTAAAGCAAATCCATTTTCAACAAAATAAAATGCCGGAAATAATCTTGCTACTAAATACACCCCAGCAACAACCATAGTTGCAGCATGTATCAAAGCAGAAACCGGGGTCGGGCCCTCCATTGCATCGGGTAACCAGATATGGAAAGGTAGCATGGCAGATTTACCTGCACCACCCATAAAAATCAAAATCAAGCCCCAGGTCATTATAGACAATCCCATAAAAGAACTCGATGCCCAATTGGTTATCATATACCCTTCAGGATTATTTAAATCTTCAAAATCAAAAGTTCCGGTATAATAACTTACCAGTAAAATACCTATTAAAAAACCCAAATCGGCAAATCGTGTTACTATAAAGGCCTTCTTTGCTGCCGCTACTGCCGAAGGTTTCGTATAATAATAACCTATTAGCAAAAAGGATGATACACCCACCAATTCCCAAAAAATATACATTTGAAATAAGTTGGTTGCTAAAACCAATCCGAACATAGAAAAACTAAACAAAGACAGATAAGCAAAAAACCGTGTAAATCCATCGTCACCTTTCATATATCCTCTACTGTATAAATGCACCATAAAAGATATAGTAGAAACAACGATCAACATCATTACCGAAGTTGGATCTATCAAAACACCCATATCAATATGTAAAGTATCTGTGAAATTCAACCAAGTGATCTTATGAACATAGGTTTGATATACACCATCTATTTTAGCATACGTAAAATAATTATAGGCTGTATAAAGTGACAAGCCAAATGAAGTTGCCATGCCCAATGATCCCATCCAACCTGAGATTGATGCCGGTATTTTTTTACTGAATAATCCTAAGATTAAAAAGAGTGCTAAGGGTATTAGCGGAATATATAGGCTATACGTAAAATCCATTATATTTTATTTAAATTCTTTCCCTATTAAATTTTTTAATACTTCATTGTTTGCGTGTCCTTTACTTCTACTGAGGTCACAAGTTTATATAAATTAATAATAATCGCAATAGCCAAGGCAGTTTCAGCCGCTGCCATTGCAATAATAAAAATTGAAAAAATTGTTCCTTGCAAAAATTCTGGATACAAATAAGTGTTAATAACTACGAAATTCACGGCTGATGCATTTAAAATCAATTCAACAGACATTAATACAGTTATTAAATTCTCTCTTGTGAAAAAACCGTAGACTCCAATAAAAAATAAAACACTTGATACCGTTAAAATTTCGTAAATACTTATTCCTTCGATCATTTTTTATTCTTTTAATTTATCCCCTTTAGCTATTACTATCGCGCCTACCATTACGGCAAGTAATAAAACACTAATCACCTCGAATGGCAATATAAAACCACCTTCACCATAACTCAGTAATACCCTTCCAACATCAGCAACTTCGATTGTTCTATCTGTGCTTGCTGCTTGAAATGGATAGGTATAAACAGCCCAAAGTGTGATGGCCAAACCTATTGTACTTATTATTCCGGCTATTATTTTCTTCTTTAAAGGAGTCGTTTCGAGTTCAAGTTCTACGTGATGAACCAATAAAACCGAAAAAATAATCAATACTATTACCCCACCCCCATAAACAGTTAATTGAATGGCGGCAATAAGGCTATAATCAACTAAAAAATAAATCCCAGAAATACCAGTCAATACAAATAATAAATAAATTACTGCTCTTAAAATTTTACGACTTGAAACTGATGCTACGGCAAAAATTACTATCAAGGCAGATAAAATGTAAAATAAAATTGTTTCCATAATACTAATCTTCAATTCCTGCTTTTACCTTTGAACCGGGTTGGTTCAATACTTTTGTTAACATAGATCTGTCATAAACAGAATTTTCATAATTCTGAGCCCAAACTATGGCATCAGTGGGGCAAGCTTCTATACATAAACCACACATAGTACACATAGATAAATGATAGATATGTTTATCGATCTTCTTTTTCTTTTTTCCGGTATCAGGATCCACACCCCGGTCCCACACAATTTCTATGGTGCCGTTGGGGCAGGCAATCTCACATTTCTGACAACCAGTACAATAATGCTCATTGTGTTTATCATGAGGCATTACTACTTCTCCCCTAAATCGATCGAACATCTTTAATGTATCTCTATTATCCGGGTATTGTTGTGTAATACTGCCTTTACGTGCACGAATAAAATAGCCTCCTGTAACACCCAATCCTATAAATAAGGTTTTAACTCCGTTATATATATCTGAAAAGTAACTCATATTCTGTCTAGATCATTTATTAAATTATCCAATTCAACCAAATTACAATTGCCATCAAAACCAGGTTCACTAAATTCATTGGCAATAGATATTTCCATTCTAAGGTCAACAATTGGTCTACTCTCAATCTCGGAAAGGTCCATCTAAACCACATCATTAAAAAAATGATTGCCAATACTTTTACTAAAAACCAAATAGATTCCGGGAACCAGGCAATACCGTCTGTTATACCAAATGGTGACAACCAACCGCCAAAAAACATTACTACGGCTATGGAGGCGATTATAAACATATTTATAAATTCTGCTAAAAAGAAATAGGCAAATTTCATCCCAGAATACTCTGTATGAAAACCTGCACCAAGTTCAGACTCAGCTTCCACCAAATCAAATGGCGCCCTATTGGTTTCGGCCGTACCTGCTATCATAAAAATCACGAATGCTATAATGGCAGGAATATGTCCTTGCACGATTAACCAGCCACCAGTTCTTTGTACTTCAATTATTTCAGATAATTGTAGAGTTCCGGTCAATAATACCATAGTTAAGATTGACATACCTACAGATAATTCATAACTAATTGTTTGTAAGCCACTACGCATAGCACCGATCAAAGCGAACTTGTTATTACTAGCCCAACCTCCAAGTAAAATGCCTATCACGCCAATTGATGAAACTGCAATTAAAAAAAATACACCTATATTGATATCAAAGGCTTGGAATTGTTTGGAAAAAGGGAAAATTCCAATCGCAATTAATGAGGAAACGATGACAAAATATGGAGCTAAATTGTATAAAAATTTATCAATTCTATCTGTGCTGGTCAATTCTTTGGAAACCAATTTCAAGGCATCAGCCATGGTTTGAAAAATTCCTCCAGGACCCACACGATTTGGACCTAATCTCAGTTGAAACCACGCCGCAACTTTCCGTTCTAACAAAACTAAGTACAATCCTGCTACTGCAAATAAAGCCAAATAAGCTGCAGCAACTAAAATCCAAATTGTAATGGTTGCAGCACTTTCGGGCATGATGGAAAAAACCCAGTCATTTATTGTTTTTGTTATGCTTAATGGTATATTCATCATTAAAAAATTAATCAAAAATTAACGATCTATATCTGGTATTACAA
>RCNB010000252.1_pt1 | contig 37605 bp, 32 predicted proteins | sample 2041321 | NCBI WGS metagenome assembly RCNB01 (sample SAMN09708232, study PRJNA481090) | Marine sediment metagenome, whole genome shotgun sequencing project.
ATCAGGTGGCGGTTGCTTTATCAAATTCACACCTCATTGAGGAACTTAACCAGCTTAACTGGGGTACCCTGACGGCTCTTGCACGGGCAGTTGATGCTAAATCTCCATGGACTGCAGGGCATTCAGAGCGAGTGACTAAGCTCGCTCTACAGATCGCTCAAGAATTAGGATTTCCAGCGGAAGAGATAGAAATCTTGCATCGAGGGGGATTGCTCCACGACATCGGCAAGATTGGAGTACCCGCCAGCATCCTGGACAAACCAGGAAAATTGAGCGATGAAGAATATCAGATAATATGTGAACATCCACGAAAGGGAGCACGCATCTTAGAACCTATAAATGCCTACACAGATGTCATTGGTCTCGTCCTGCATCATCATGAGCGCTTTGACGGAAAGGGATACCCCGACCATCTTGCAGGAGAAAACATAAGTTTAGGTGCCCGCATCCTGGCAGTAGCTGATGTCTTTGATGCCCTCATCTCAGACAGGCCCTACCGTGCTGGAATGAAGTTAGAGAAAGTTCTAGAGATTATCGAGGATGAAAAAGGGAAACAGTTTGACCCGAGAGTGGTTCAAGCATTTTTAAGCATCATTGAAAAAGAAAGAAAGACTGAAAAGCCATTAGAGATCACAAATCAACCCGTTGCTTCTTATTCAATGTAATGAGGATTTGTTGTTCGGATTGATAAATATTAATATTTTACCATTAAAGAACTAATTTATTTTTACCGACAGGTAAATTAATCACAAAGAATGAGAAATGCAGAAGGCCCGTTTCGTCCATGAAAGTTTGTCTTAACTAATTTTGTTTTAAGAAATTATATTATAACCGTTTAATTCAAATCACAGAGAGTTAAACAAATGGCCGACTTAAAACTCAAAGTAGAAAGCCTATCGAAGAATAAAAGAAGACTCCGCCGGTTCAATACAAATCTGAAAGCCAAATTTGTTTCAAAAGAGAGCCCAAGGGGCGGTGAAGAATGTATTATCATTGATTTCAGCGAAAAAGGGATGGGAGTAAAAGTTTTTTTAATCGAGGATACTATTATAGGTTCAAATGTTATCTTAGAGGTATTTACACCGGGAGAATTAAAACCGATTATTGTCAAAGGGACAATAAAGTGGTCTAAGAAAATAGAAAATGGTTACCTTAGCGGTATCGAATTATCCAAAGAATTGGATGAAATAAACTTATCTAAGTTGCATTTATGCACCACGAGAAATAAGATTGACAAGGAGGATAAACTAAAGATACAGATAATCTCAACAGGTCATACACTTACTCCAAAAACTCCAAATGATCGTTATATACCATAGTGATAGGCTAATGATCCAGAACAGCTATGATCAAATCTGACAAAACCCCGCAGCGTTTCTACTGAGGGGTTTATTCTTCTAAGTCAGTGTCGATTGTTGAGCGGAGTTTCTTCCTCTCAGTTTGATGGTGTTTTTCTTTAAGAATTTTTTCCTTAGCACGTTTTGAACGCTTTCTTTTCTGTCGTCTTATCTTCTCAATTCTCTCTTTTTCACTGCTGACAATTCCTTTCTGCAACCGTTCAATTTTATCCAGGAGTATCCGCCTGGCTAGAAAACGATTTAAAGCCTGAGATCGCTCACGCTGACACTTGACTGATAGACCCGTAGGGATATGTCGTATAAAAACACAGCTTGAAGTTTTATTGACCTTCTGACCACCAGGTCCAGAAGCACGCACAAAGGTTTCCTCGAGATCTTTTTCAGAAACCTGCAACTGGCGCATACGCTCTAAGAGAGCCTTCTCTTTCTCCGCTGATATTGTAAAAATCGACATAATATGGGACGCAGATTACCGCAGATAAACGCTGATAACTATTTATAAAATCAGACCACAAATAAGATAAGATAATTTATTATAACACTACATTGATCTACTTTTTCTTTATGCTTTGTGCTTCTTCGTGTACTTCGTGGTTTCGTTTTTTCTGTGTAAATCTGTTGCCATAATCAGGTTTTTATCTTTTTTAGCAACCATGCCATATTCTGCCCCAATGTTTTAAAGGTCAATATACCTTCCTCATCTTTCTGCACTTCACCTGGATCTCGACCTATAGCCAAATTCCAATAGATTGATCCTGGAACAATCATCTGTTGTATAAGGAAGAAAAAATTGATCGCTGAAAAAGCAAATGTTGCCCCTGCCCTTCTTACAGCAATTACCGAAGCACCAACTTTCTTGTTAAGAAAATTATCGTTAGCTCTGGCTACCAGACCAGCGCGATCTATAAAGGCTTTCACTTCACTGGTGACATTGCTAAAGTAAACAGGAGAGCCTATAATAATACCATCAGCATCCATCATTTTCTTAATGTAATTGTTTAAGTCATCATTTTTAATCGAACATTCCTTATCCTTATTTTCAAAACATTTATAACACGCTGTACAACCATGAATATTCTTTCCCCCAAGCTGAATAGTTTCCGTTTCAATACCTTCCTTTTGCAATTCCTCCAATACTACCTGAATGGATTGATATGTATTTCCTTCCTTTCTCGGACTTCCATTAAATGCGACAACCTTCATCATAATCCTCCTTTCAATATGTTTCTTGTAGAACTCCTTTCTCAAAACAAAAAATCCCCACTTTTCTCATACATTTATGTAGTGTATATAATACATTAGTAAAATCAATCTTTTTTCACTTTACAAATTAATCTTGACAACCTTATTCTAAATGCATACAATTGTATGCAAAAGAATACATACGGTAATGAAAATGAGTCCCCTTACAAAAACAAGAGCAGAACTATTAAAACTCCTCCTTACCAATCCTGAGCGATCCTTTTACATGCAGGAAATCGGAAGGATTTTAGAAAAAAAACCGGGAGCATTTCAACGTACTATTAACAATATGGTTTCAGAAGGGATACTAACAAGTGAATATAAGGCTAATGCTCGATTCTTTAAAGCAAATAAAAAATACCCTATTTATAAAGAGTTGAAAAGCATAGTGTTTAAGACAGTAGGTGTTCAAGGAAGTATAAAAGAAATACTGGAGGAAATTGGAAATGTGAAATTCGCTTTCATTTATGGCTCTTATGCTAAGACTAAAGAAACTTATTTCTCAGATATAGACCTTGCAGTTATAGGCAATGTGGATGAAGATAAATTAATTAAAGAACTGGATAAATTAGAAAAAAGTTTTCAGCGTGAGATAAATTATAAACTTTACACTTTTAAAAAGTTCAAGAAAGAGATTGAAGAAAAAGAGCCCTTTATTTTAGAAATTATAAGAGATAAGAAAATTATGCTTATTGGAAATGAAAATGAGTTTCGAAAGATTTCAAAGGGATAAACTCTTAAAAAGGCAAAGACCAGACTTTAAGCAAATATCGCATCAACTGGAGCGTTCTTTAAAAGACTTAAAAACCGCAGAGGCTAATCTTGAGATTGATTTAACATGGTCATATACTATTGCATATCATTCAATGATTAGAGCTGGGAGGGCTCTTATATTTTCAAAGGGGTACTTGCCAACAGCAAAAAATTCCCACAAAACAATAGTTGAACTTACAAAATTGATGCTTGGAGAAGAATATAATAGTCTCACTAGTAGATTTAACAGGATGAGGAGGAGGCGACATGATTTTATCTATGATTCTAAAAATCATGTAACTCCGCAGGAGGCTGAGTCTTCTTTAGAAGCTGCTAAAAAGTTGATTCAAAAAATTGTTGCTATGGTCAAAAAAGAAAATCCGCAGAAAGAGTTGTTTTAAATCATACTACTACCTTCCCCCATCATAGGCAATCTAAAACCATATTTCTATTGATAATATCTCTGATAAATGTAAAATACATCATTGCGATAAACAACTTACAGATTATAAGAAGAAGGGAACGAAATGAAGAAACCTATAAACCATCAGGGGAAAACTCCTTGTCTTACCGAAACAGTACGGGGTGCAGGGTGAGCTTCAAAACTGGGTCCAGAGGATCTGGACAAAGCTTTGGAGGGTTTGGAATTAACAAATGATCCTAACCTGATTGTGGGATTTGAAGATGTTGATGATGCCGGGGTCTATAAGATATCTGATGATCTGGCACTTATCCAAACCATAGACTTCTTTACTCCCATTGTGGATGATCCTTATACCTTTGGCCAGATTGCCGCAGCTAATGCCCTATCTGATATATATGCCATGGGAGGTATTCCTTTGACCGCAATGAATGTGGTATGTTTCCCTGTTCAGTCAATGGATATATCAGTTTTGAAAGAAATTTTAAAAGGCGGTCTGGATAAAATGAGAGAGGCAAAAGTAACCCTTGTTGGAGGACACAGTGTAGAAGATGCAGAATTAAAATATGGGCTTTCACTCACAGGAACAATCCATCCTGAAAAGGTCATTATCAATGGAGGAGCTAAACCGGGTGATAAACTTATCCTTACCAAGCCACTAGGCACTGGGATTATTAACACTGCTATAAAGGCAAAAATGGCTACTGCTGAGTCAATTGCAAAAGTCACAGTTCTAATGACCACACTTAATAAAGCTGCCTCGGAGATTATGCAAGCAATTGGCGTTAATAGCTGTACGGACATTACCGGATTTGGTTTTTTAGGCCATGCTTGTGAAATGATGCAGGAAAGCGGTGTGGGAATGGTAATACATTCATCTTATATCCCCATTCTTTCAGAAGTGGAGGAATATGCCAGGAAAGGTCTGGTTCCAGGAGGAACACATCGGAACAGGAAATTTCGTTCACCTCAAGTAGAAATGGATCCGGCTCTATCTCCTGAAATGATTGATATCCTTTTTGATCCTCAAACATCCGGAGGGCTTTTAATTTCTGTAGCACAAGAAAAAGCAGATGAACTTCTCAACAAATTGAGAGAAGAAGGGATTAAAGAGGCAGCCATCATAGGAGAAGTAACATCTGAACCTATGGGGAAGATTGTAGTAAAAAGCAACTAAATCTATTTCTCAATCCCTTCTCTGGCTAAAACTCCCTCACTGTAGTAATGTTTAACTTCTCTCATCTCCGTAACCAGATCAGCCTTTTCAATCAATTTTGGGTCTGCTTTTCTCCCGGTAAAAACCAATTCTACAGAGTCAGGCTTCTCATTTATTAAGGCTAATAAATCTTCAACTGAAAGCAGTTTGAAATGAACTGCAATATTTGCCTCATCAAGTATCACTATATCATACTGACCAGACTTAATAATCTCTTCAATTTCCTCATAACCAGCCCTGGCTACGTTAAAATCCTCCTCTACGGGTTTACTGTGAATAAACTTTGCCCTTCCATATTGCTTGACCTTTATCTCTGGAGAAAATCGCTCAAGCGATTTTAACTCGCTATATTTCATTCCCTTCACAAACTGTCCAATGAAGACTTTCAGCCCAGCCCCCACTGCCCTCACAGCCAGCCCAATAGCCGCCGTTGTCTTCCCCTTACCATCCCCCGTATAGACCTGCACATAACCTTTCATAATTGTCTCCTTTAATTAGTCGCGCCTTATAAACAATTTTCAAAAATCGAGTCACTCCCGCTAAACCTGTCCTCGACCTGATCGGGGAGCGGGAGTCCATAACATGCTTAAATCACTGGATTCCTGCTTCCGCAGGAATGACAAATAAGGGGCAAATTAGATTTTTTGCTAAATCACCAATCTGATTATACTTGAGTAAATTCATAATATTCTCCCATCAAAATGAAGTCAACGCCCTTGAAAAATACACCTGCGATGGGAGGTCTGCTCTTGACTCATCCAATTAAATAAGTTACCCAATACTTGCCAGTTCCAATCTGCCTTTCCATCTCTCTTTTAAAACTATTTTAGTATCACCATGTTCTGGTGAAGTTAATGAAGGATCATTCTCAATCAATTGGAATGCCTCATTTCTCGCCTCGCTAAGAATCTTTACATCCCTTGCAATATTGGCAATCCTGAAGTCCGGGATTCCAGATTGCCGTGTCCCAAGAAATTCTCCAGGCCCTCTAATGTCAAAATCCTCTTCTGCAATCTTAAATCCATCCGTTGTCTGTTCCATAATTTTCAATCTGCGACGGGCATCATCTGATTTTTTATACTGTGCAAGTAAAATACACTGGGATTGATAGTCATCTCTGCCTACTCTCCCCCGCAGTTGATGCAACTGAGAAAGACCAAATCTTTCTGCATGCTCAACCACCATCAAGGAGGCATTGGGAATATCAATGCCAACTTCCACTACAGTAGTTGATACCAGCAGATCAATTTTTTTCGACTGGAAATCCGACATGATCCTCTCTTTCTCTTTACTATCCATCCTGCCATGAAGCAATCCAATTTTAAAGTCATGGAAAACGTCTTTTTGTAAATGCTCTGCCATCTGAGTTGCATTCATCAAGTCAAGTTTTTCAGATTCTTCAATTAAAGGATAAACAACAAAGACCTGCTTTTTGTTTTCTACTTCCTGCCTGATCTTTTGATAGACTTTCTCTCTGTCTCTTTCATGATAAAGCTTGGTTTTTACAGGTAACCTCCCAGGTGGTAGCTCATCAATGATGGAACTATCAAGATCTCCATAGACTGTAAGACCCAGCGTTCTGGGAATAGGAGTAGCCGTCATTACCAGCACATCAGGGTTCACCGCTTTTTTCTTTAGCATAGCCCTCTGCATTACACCAAATCTATGCTGCTCATCTACTATAGCGATGCCAAGTTTATAAAATTGAACGGACTCTTGAATAATTGCATGGGTTCCTATAATAATATCTACCTTCCCCTCCCCTATTTTCTGGTAAGTGTCAGTTCTTTTAGATCCCTTGATGCTGCTTGTTAATAAAACAACCTTTAACCCCAGTTTTTCTGCTAACGGTAAAATAGTTGAGTAATGCTGCTCAGCCAAAATCTCTGTGGGTGCCATAAAAGCAGCTTGATATCCATTTTCAATAACAATAAGAGATGCAATAAAGGCAACAATCGTCTTGCCACTTCCGACATCGCCCTGAAGAAGTCGGTTCATCGGGTGTGGTTTTTTTAAGTCATCAATAATTTCAGCAACTACTCTCTTCTGTGCGAGAGTTAAATTAAACGGTAGAATAGACTTTAACTTATTTGTGTATTTATTCGTAACATTGAAAGCAATACCTTTTTCCAATATTACGCCTCTTTTACGCAAGGCAAGCCCCAGTTCCAGGAAAAAGAATTCATCAAAAATAAGACTGCGATGTGCGGATGATCTGCCCTCATTTAAGGCATTGAAATTATCATCCAGATCAGGGAAATGAACTTTTCTAATAGACTCCGCCAGGCTCATCAAGTTTTGTCTTTTTCGTATATAATCAGGGATTCCATCAATCACAACATTTGAGTATTCATCTATTACCCTCCTCATAATACGCCTCATTGTCTTTTGGTAGAGTCCTTCTGTTTCAGAGTAAACAGGAATAATTTGCTTAAACTCCCAGCTTCCCTCTTCTCCGGGTTCAATAATCTCAATATCTGGATGATGTATCTCTTTTTGTAATTGGTAACGCTTTATTTCGCCTGACAGGATAATGTTTTGTCCCTCTTTAAACCTTTTCTTCATATATCTTTCATTAAACTGAAACCATTTCGCAATGATGGTACCACTTCCATCACCTACTGCCATCTCAAAAACTCTTTTCCTCCCACCCCTATAGGGAACGGCATCTAACATTAGTATTTTCCCTTTGATTGTCTCAATCTCATTTGAAACGGCTTCAGATATCTTTTTCATTCCTCTTCTGTCTTCATATTTTCTGGGAAGGAAGTAGAGAGCATCACCCACTGAATTTATACCCTTTTTGCCAAGTATCTCTGACAGCCTGGGGCCTACTCCCTTTATGAATTGCATAGAAGCAGAAAGCTTTTTCGACTCATCTAAGGAAACACTGCCGTAAAAAACACCTTGAGGTTCTCTGTTTGTTCCCTGTATATGAGAGAGCCTATCCAGGCATTCAACAATTCTTCTCTTTTTAAGTTTACTATCTAAAGAATCAAATTGTTCGAACATGGTGATAATATTTTCAAATATGATTCTATCCGGCTTTTCAATTGCAAAGGTGAGTGCTTCCTTTGCCAATTTATCTACGTGGCATTCCAGCCCTTTAATAGTATCAAGATTGGCAAACTGATTTTTCGATGCAAAAACCAATGGGTTTTTAATTGCGTTGATAATTTCAGCTAATCGATTCACGAGAAGAACCATAATGTTAAAAAGGTCTGAATTGATAATACGTTAAAAGTTTTTTCATTTAAGCAAATTATACTCTATGGTGCAAGTGAAAAGGTTTGACAAGAGTTATGGTTTTGCATATCATCAAAAACAATTCGTCAGGACGCAGATTTTCGCAGATAGCCGCAGAAAAACATTTTCATAAATTATTTAAAAAAGTATTGAGTGATAATAAAAGAACCTGTCACCCGTCGCTCTTTGCCTGCTCTTCATTTCACAACGATACATTTAAAATCTTGTAAATCTGCGTTTATCTGCGTCCCAAAAATTAGCACAAGGGGTAAAAAGTGAAAAAATCATTAACATATAAAGATGCTGGCGTTGACATCGATGCTACAAACAGGCTGGTAGAACGCATCAAATCTATTGCAAAAACTTCTTTTCGATCTGAGGTTTTAACAGATATCGGTGGGTTTTCCGGCCTCTTTTCACTGGACACTCAAAAATATATAAAACCTGTATTAACAGCTTCTACTGATGGTGTCGGAACAAAATTAAAAATCGCTTTTATGACAAATATCCACGACACCATTGGTATTGACCTTGTGGCGATGAGTGTTAACGACATACTGGCACAGGGAGCAGAGCCACTTTTTTTTCTGGATTATGTATCAACCAGCGCAGTTGACCCAAAAACATTGGAATCTGTCATTTCTGGAATAAATGAAGGTTGCAAAGAGGCTGGTTGTGCTCTCATAGGAGGTGAAATTGCAGAGATGCCCTCCTTTTACAAAGAAGGAGAGTACGATCTCGCTGGTTTTGCAGTGGGGGTGGTTGATCAGGACAAGATTATAGACGGATTAAAAATAAAAAAGGGCGACAAATTAGTGGGTTTATCCTCAAGCGGCTTGCACAGTAATGGTTACTCATTGGCAAGAAAAATAGTGTTTGAGCAGCTAAATCTTGACTTTAATACAAAGCTAGAAGAGCTTGGCAGGAATCTTGGAGAAGAACTTTTAGAACCAACAAAAATTTATGTAAAGCCAGTGCTCAAGATTATTTCAGAGTTTCATGTCCATGGCATTTCCCACATAACCGGTGGTGGTTTGACTGAAAACATTCCCAGGATTTTACCTTCCAATTGCCAGGCAGCTATCCACAAAGGTAGCTGGGAGATTCTTCCGATATTTACTCTCATCCAAGAAAAAGGGAATATTAGTGAAGCCGAGATGTTAAGAACATTTAACAATGGTATTGGAATGGTACTTATCGTTCCACAGGAAGAAGCCAAAGATATCATCTCTCGATTGCAGGGTATGCAACTTAAATCCTACGTTATTGGTGAGATAGTGAAACGGAAGGAAGAAGAGGAGGCGGTCATATTTATCTGAAGGAGCATGTGGTCATATGATCATAGTAAGTGCATGCCTTGTTGGCATCAACTGCCGTTATGACGGTTCCAATACTATTAATGATGCTATCATTAAGGAAATCAAGGAGGAGGGTTTCATCCCTGTCTGCCCCGAGCAACTGGGTGGACTTTCTACACCGCGTTCATCTGCTTCCATCCAAAATGGCACAGGGTTTGACGTTATTGGATCTATATCAAAAGTCATCGATATTAATGGAAGAGATGTTACAAGAGAATTTTTGAAAGGAGCTCAAGAAGCATTAAAGATTGCAAAGCTATTGAGAGTACAAAAAGCTATATTAAAAGAAAACAGTCCATCTTGTGGTGTTAATTTTACCAGCTCAAACTTTAAAAGAATAAAGGGGCCTGGCGTTTTTGCAGCGATGTTAAGGAATGAAGGCATAAAAACATGTTCAGTATAATTTGAGGTTGCCCTTCCTATTTTTCTTTCTTCTTCTTTTTCTTTTCTTTACCTTTGTCTTTTTCTGCTGGTTCCGCTTCAGCTTTTTTCTTTTTCGATTTTGGTTTAGCCGCCTTTTCTTCAGCATTCTTCTGTTTATTAATCTTTGCTTTCTCTATCACCTTTTCTCTTGCATCAATAGAGGCAATAGCACTTACAGCTCTATTCAGCTCCGCCTGCAAGTGTTTTACTGCTTTGTCTTTTTTTAGCTTGCTTTTATTAACACCCTTTTCCAATAGTAAAGCTTTTCTCTCTGCTAATAACTTCTCAAATTTCGCTTTCTGTAGAAGCCTCGTCTGTTTTTTGTTTGATCCCATCTCAACTCCTTTAGCTCATTTACAATTTTATCGTACGAAATATCTATCAATTCAAATTATTAAACAAATAAATAGATTGTTTTATATACGCTTTTTTGATTGAGTGAGTATAGTGTGAAGACAGAAATGTGTCAAATGAAAAATAACATAACAGTAAATATAATACACCAACTTATATATTCAATTTCTCCTATTGAAAGCAAGACCAGAAATTTATCCAAAAAAAAAGTAATCTTATCAAGAAAAAATGTCGATTCAAATTTTGATTGAATAATTCTGATATTTTGGATATCATCATTTAAATATGCAAGCTATATCTTTAATGAATTATTAATCAATAGGATAAAAGGAGATTCTTATGCTTTTAGATTCTGTTCTTGACGCAGTGGGGAATACCCCTCTGATTCGATTAAAAAAAATGTCTTCCGGAAATGTGTTTGGCAAAGCGGAGTTTCTGAATCCCGGGGGAAGCCTTAAAGATCGGGTCGCCAAACAAATCATTGAATCAGCAGAAAAAGAAGGTGAGCTTAAAGCCGGTATGACTATTATAGAAGCCACTTCTGGTAATACAGGAATCGGATTGAGTCTGGTGGGAGTACAAAAAGGCTACCAGGTAATCTGTTTGATGCCTGAGAATATGAGTGTAGAAAGAAGGAAAATCATTCAGGCCTTCGGTGGAGAAATAATTTACACACCTGCCGAAGAGAGCCTTTCGGGAAGTTTAAAGAAAATGCAGGAAATTACACAATTAGAACCTGAAAAATATTTTGTGGCAAATCAATTTGCAAACCCTCACAACCCTGAAATTCATTATATGCAAACTGCTCCCGAAATCTGGGATGACACAAATGGAGAAATTGATATCTTTGTAGCAGGAGTAGGAAGCGGCGGAACACTCCAGGGAATAGGAAAGTTCCTAAAAGAGAAGAGGCCTGGTATCAAGATTGTAGCCGTTGAACCAAAAAACAGTGCTGCCTTATTGGGAAGAGAACCAGGACTTCACCAGATTCAGGGAATCGGTGATGGTTTCATCCCTGATGTCCTGGATTTGAAACTTGTAGATATGGTATTTACTGTTTCCGACGAGGAAGCTATTGAAACCACACGCAAACTTTCCAAAGAAGAAGGACTGTTAGTGGGAACCTCTTCTGGAGCAAACGTTTTTGCCGCTCTTCATATGGACAATGGACGAAACAAAGTCGTAACCATATTACCCGACAGGGTGGAAAGGTATTTTAGTACTGCGCTTCTTTAACTTATTGTTTCATCCCTCTAAAAGGTATCGTTAAACAATGGCGTACTTATTTGGATTTATTCAAAAAACAGTGGGTTTAATCCCTGATCTGCAAATAAAACTATTAACCTCAGTAGTCATTATTCTTGTTCTTTGGCTTATACGCACTTTGGTATTAAGAATAGTGTGGCGAAAAACCGAAGATGTTAGAACCCGTTATGTATGGCGAGAAACCTTAACCTACACAGCAGTTACTTTTAGTATAATTTTGCTGGGTCTTGTATGGTACACAGGATTTCAATCAATGGCAACCTTCTTAGGATTAGTTTCAGCTGGTATAGCCATTGCACTAAAGGATCCTATAACAAATGTCGCTGCCTGGGTTTTTATTGTCGCGCGCAGACCGTTTACCCTTGGAGATCGAATAAAAATTGGAGACAATGCTGGAGATGTTATCGATATACGCGTATTTCAGTTCACTCTTATGGAAATAGGTAATTGGGTAGATGCAGATCAAAGTACAGGCAGAATCCTTCATATTCCTAATGGCAAGGTTTTCATTGAGACACTGGCAAATTATAGTAAAGGATTTCAATACATCTGGGATGAGATTCCTGTACTCGTAACTTTTGAAAGCAACTGGGAAAAAGCAAAAGGGATACTACAGCAAATCGGAAGCAAACATGCAGAACATTTGAGCAAAACCGCTGAGCAAAGAATAAAAGAGGCAAGCAAAAAATTTATGATATTTTATAGCACGCTTACACCTATCGTCTATACAAGTGTAAAAGACTGTGGGGTTCTCTTAACAATACGTTATCTTTGCGAGCCTCGTCGCCGTCGTGGCAGCGAACATGCCATATGGGAAGATATTTTACATGAATTTGCTAAATGTAAAAACATAGATTTTGCCTATCCCACACAGCGATTCTATAATAATCTTCATGAGGGAAAAGCTGGAACCACTCTTTCCTCAGATATAGAGGATATTGAAAAAACAGGTTTTTGAGCTAACTAATACAAAAGGCATTTTTCTAAATCTTACCGATAATCGTCTCCCCTGCTTTAACCCTATTCCCTTCTTTTACGCAGAGCTCAACTTCTTGTGGGAGATAGACTTCTACCCTGCTGCCAAATTTAATCATCCCTATCCTTTCGCCCTGTTGAACCTCATCGTGCAAACCTTTCCAAACTAAAATCCGCCTGGCTATAAGGCCAGCGATGAGCTTAATCATAACCTTCAACTCCTCTTGACCATTCTCTTTGGGACTTCTCGTAAAGCCGATAGTCATTTGCTCATTGTCTAACGACGCCTTTTCTCTATAAGCTGGTAAGTATAATCCTTTATTATAATGCACATAATCGATTACGCCTTTAACTGGTGAACGATTGACGTGAACATCAAAAACTGACATAAAAATACTTACACGAGTCACTTCCCTGTGAAGAAAGTTCTCTTCAGTAACTTTCCGAATGTCAATGATTTTCCCATCTGCTGGTGAAATGATGTTAGCAGCATCAACAGGCGTTTTCCTTTCCGGGTCACGGAAAAAATTAATCACCAGTATAAATAATACCCAGCTTACCAGGACAAAAATCCTTAGCGTTAAAAATGGATATATAATTGAAGAGGCAGAAAGTATAGTAGCAGCAACTAATATAGCAACTATGTAAAATATACCTTCTTTTCTAATAGGTGTCATCATAATAACCTTCCTAGTAAGGGGTCAAATCTTTAATCTTGACAATTCAATGTCAAACATCATAGGGAAACTATCATTTGTCAAGATTAAAGATTTGACCCCTTTGTTCACAAAAACTTTAGAACTTCCTTAACGGAGGAGACTCCAGATAACTCTATGGGTAGATCAGTATTTATTCTCTCCCTGTTAACTTCAGGCAGGACACAGCTTTTAAAGCCGAGCTTGGATGCTTCTTTTAATCTCACCTCAATCTGTGACACTCCTCTCACCTCACCAGTTAATCCCACTTCACCAATAAAAACCGTTTTAGTATCAACTGGCTGATTTAAAACACTTGAGGCAATAGCAACTACAATACCCAGATCAACAGCAGGTTCATCAACTCTTATACCTCCTGCAACATTGAGAAAAATATCTTTGTTATACAAATGGGTATCAAGCTGTCTTTCAAGCACAGCAGCCAGCAGAGAAACACGATGGTGATCAACGCCAATAGAAGTCCTTCTGGGAACACCAAGATTTGTAGGACTTACCAGAGCCTGTATCTCCACCAGTATAGGCCTTGATCCCTCCATACAGGGAACCACTACCGAACCAGAAACATCTATCGATCTCTGATTCAAAAATATCTCAGAGGGATTGAACACTTCAGAGAGGCCAAAATCTTTCATCTCAAAGACCCCAATCTCATTGGAAGAGCCAAATCTATTCTTGACTGTCCTGAGAATCCTGTATGGATGTCCACGATCACCCTCAAAATAGAGAACGGTATCTACCATGTGTTCAAGTACCCTTGGTCCAGCTATCGCTCCTTCTTTAGTTACATGGCCTATGATGAAGGTGGAAATCTCATTACTCTTAGAAAGCATAATTAGTCTGGCTGCAGACTCCCTCACCTGTCCAATGCTACCGGGTGCTGACTGAAGTTCAAGAGTGTACATAGTTTGAATAGAATCAATAACAACTACCTTTGGTTTTAGCGCGTGAACCTCTTTTATAATCTTTTCTAATGAATTTTCAGCCAGCACAAACAACTGTGCTGAAAGCACAGATAACCTTTCAGCACGCATTTTTGTTTGCCGAATCGATTCCTCCCCGGAGATATATAGCACCTTATAATCAGAGGATGCTATTTTATTTAATGCTTGTAAAAGAAGCGTTGATTTCCCAATGCCAGGGTCTCCACCAATGAGGACAACTGAGCCAAAAACAATCCCGCCACCCAACACACGATCGAATTCACCAATTCCTGTCTTAATCCGAGAATCCTCATCTGTTTCAATTTCGCTTATAGATTGAGGGACATCTCCTTCACCCCCAATACCTGTGAGGGTATTCCTGGAAGCTGCATTTGATAGAATCTCTTCTTCCACAAGAGTATTCCACTCATTACAATTCGGGCACTTCCCCATCCATTTAGATGAATGATAACCACACAGTTGGCAGATGAAATGTGTTTTCTTTTTCTCCGTTCGCATTTTAAATATTTTGATTGACTTTTACTTGTTGAATTTTTAGAATACCGTCTTACTTAATGTGATACCTAGACAAATTACAAATTATAATCTATATAGTATGCACGAAACATATCAAAATATAAAAGCTTATTCAACATAAAATCCAAAAGAGATGAACAACCACATTTATGACATCATTATAGTTGGGGGAGGACCTGCCGGGCTAACTGCCGGTTTGTATGCCTCACGAGCAAGACTGAGCACTTTACTACTCGAAAAGATTGCATTGGGAGGACAAGTAACCAAAAGTGAACGCATAGAAAATTATCCTGGTTTTGAGGATAGTATTTCAGGTTTCCAGTTAATACAAAACATGGAAAAACAATCCAGGGGATTTGGTCTTCAGGTAGAAACTGGAACAGCTCAATATATTTCTTCAGTTGATAAACACACCAAATTGCTAAAGACAAATGATAGAGAATTACTCTGTAAAGCTCTCATTATTGCCACAGGAAGCGAACCCAATAAATTGGGTGTAGAAGGAGAAGATAAACTACTCGGGCGAGGTGTATCGTACTGTGCTACCTGTGACGGGGCTTTCTTTAGGGATAAGGAAGTCGCAGTAATCGGGGGTGGAGATGCTGCCTTAGAAGAAGCTCTTTTCCTAAGTCGATTAGTAAAGAAAGTGCACATTATCCATCGTCGCGATCAATTAAGAGCTATTAAAATTCTGCAAGAAAGGGCATTTGCCAGTAAAAACATAGAGTTCGTATGGAATACGGTGCCAGACAAGATTCAGGGAGAAGAGGCTGTAGAGTCACTCCTCTTGAAAAATGTCAAAAATCATAATATGTTATCCCTTAAAGTTGATGGTGTTTTTGTTTATGTCGGTCTTAAGCCCAACACAAAATGGTTGAAAAATGTTTTATCATTAACTGAACAGGGATTTATTCAAACCGATGATAACATGCAAACCTCCATACCAGGTGTTTTTGCCGCTGGTGATGTAAGGAACAAATTATTAAGGCAAATTGCAACTGCCGTGGGAGATGGTTCTACGGCAGCTTTTGCTGCGGAAAAATATATCAATTCAGTTTAATATTAACCGCAGAGAACGCTGAGAAACATGCAAAGAAAATGTTAAGCTAACTTCTGGATTCCTGCTGGAGTTTACCCCACACTTAATACGGGGCAGGAATGACAATAGTGCATAATAAATAACAACAATCCAAATAGTAGCCATTCAACTAAATAAACAAACCTAAAAAGAAAGAGGGATTCTTATGGAAACAAAAGATTTACGCAACATTGCTCTCATTTCTCATGGGGGTGCTGGGAAAACTTCACTTGCCGATGCCTTTCTCTTTGATGCAAAGGTAAATACTAGACTGGGAAGGGTTGATGACGGCACCTCTCTTCTTGATTTTGAACCAGAGGAACTTAAAAGGAATAAAACACTCACTTCTTCCCTGCATCATTTGAAATGGGAAAAGTGTGAAATCAATCTTATTGACACTCCGGGTGATTCAAATTTTTTGGCTGACGTTCAGAGTTGTTTGCAAGTAGTTGATACCACAATAGTTCTAATCGATGCAGTATCCGGTGTCCAAGTACAGACAGAAAAAGTCTGGAAATATGCAGATACTTTTTCCCTCCCCAGGATGATTTTCATTAATAAGATTGATATGGAAAGAGCTAGCTTTAAGCAGGCATTGACAGGTATCGAAGAAATTTTAGGCATAAAACCTCTGGTTACACAGCTCCCATTAGGTGAAGAATCTTCTTTTCGGGGCATCATTAACCTTATCACCATGAAGGCTCTGGTATTCAGCAACGATACCAGCGGAAAATTCGTTGAAGAAAATATACCTGAAGATATGCAATCCCAGGCAGAAGAATTCAGAAGCAAAATGATTGAAGATATTGCAGAATCCAGTGATGAATTACTGGAAAAGTACCTGGAAGGAACGGAGTTGTCCACAGACGAGATTTTTAATGGCCTAAAACAGGGTATAGTGTCCTGCAACTTATTCCCTGTTCTATGCGGTTCAGCATCAAAAAATATTGGCGTACAGCCAGTTTTAGACCTTATTACCAATTGTTTTCCTTCACCAATTGAGAAAGTATTTAAAGGAATTAACCCATCAACCAAGAATGAAGAGGAAAGAAGTGCAGGAAAGGATGATCCCCTTTCTGTCTTTGTATTTAAAACTATAGCTGACCCATATGCAGGGAAACTCACCATATTTCGCGTTATATCAGGCGTCCTAAATTCTGATACCACTATTTACAATTCTACAAAAAGCACAAAGGAGAGGATTGGTCAAATCCTGAAAATCGAAGGGAAAAGTCAAAAACCTATAAATCCAGCTATTGCCGGTGATATAGCTGCAGTAGCAAAATTAAAGGAGACCACTACTGGGGATACTTTTTGTGATGACAAGCACCCTTTTACCTTAAATAAAATTGAACTGCCCGAACCAGTCATGCAACTGGCTCTCGAACCAAAAAGCAAGGGTGATGAAGATAAACTCATTTCATCCCTTTCCAAGTTGATGGAAGAAGATTTTACACTAAAAACACGCCGGGATAAACAAACCAAGGAATTTATTCTTGTGGGAATGGGTCAAACACATCTGGATGTAGCTATAGAAAAAATGCAGAGGAAATACGGTGTAAACGTGGATGTTAAAACACCAAAAGTTGCTTATAAAGAGACCGTGCGGGGAACTGCAAAAGGCCAGGGAAAATTAAAAAAGCAGTCAGGAGGAAGAGGACAATTCGGTGACACCTGGTTGGAAATTGCACCGCTCCCCAGAGGGAAAGGTTTTGAGTTTGTTAGCAAGATCGTGGGAGGTGTCATTCCTCGCCAATATATCCCCTCTGTAGAAAAGGGGGTAAAGGAATCAATGAAGGAAGGTAGTTTAGCAAAATACCCTGTAACCGATATTAAAGTAACTCTCTATGATGGATCGTTCCATGATGTTGACTCATCAGATATTGCTTTCAAAATAGCTGCATCTATGGGCTTCAAGAAAGTAATGCAAGATGCAAAACCTGTCTTATTAGAACCCATTGTAAATCTTGAGATAACAGTACCCGATGATTGCATGGGAGACGTCATTGGAGACCTTAATGGAAGAAGAGGAAGGGTTCTCGGCATGGAACCCAAAATAAACCACCAGGTGATCAATGCCCAGGTTCCTATGGCTGAAGTATTGAAATATGCTTCTGATTTGACTTCTATCACCGGAGGAAGGGGTGCTTTTACTATGGAATTTTCCCATTATGATGAACTTCCAAGTCAACAGTCAGAGCAGATTATAGCTCAACATAAAGCTGAATCAGGTAAAGAAGAATAAATGGAGAAAACTGCCTTGTTTTCTGTTGGAATTATCACCGTAAGTGACAAAGGAGCACGTAGAGAGAGAGAAGATAAAAGCGGCCCTGCAATTAAAGAAATTGTTACCTCATTGCCAGCTGAAGTGAAAATTTATGAGATAGTTCCTGACAGCAAGGAAATCATAGCCAATAAAATTAAGGAATTTGCAGATAACATAGGATTAGATCTTATCATCACTACTGGAGGTACAGGAGTCAGTCCCAGAGATGTCACCCCGGAAGCAACACTTGAGGTTATTGAAAAAGAAATACCCGGAATGGCTGAGGTAATGAGACTGGAAGGACTAAAGAAAACACCCCACGCCATGATCAGCAGAGCGGTAGTTGGAATGCGCCACCAGTCACTTATAATTAATTTACCCGGAAGCCCTAAAGCAGTTAGGGAAAACCTCCTGGCCATACTTCCTGCACTTCCCCATGCCCTTTCAAAAATCAAAGGTGATGAAACTGAATGTGCTATCAGCGAGTAAAACCACTCTGTTTTTATTTGAAAACCTGCGAGTCTGACTCCTCCCAATGTCACTTTTTGCTTCTTTAGATCTCGGGACAAACACTTTTCGTCTTTTAATTGCAGAAATTACCGACAGCAATGCGATATCACCCATTCTGGTTAAAAGTGAAATTACACGATTGGGTGAAGGACTCAAAAAAAATGCATCTATCCAACCCCAAGCTACAAAGCGAAGCTTGAAAGTTTTGGAGGATTTCTCTACAATTATTGATTACTACAAAGTAGAAAAAGTATTTGCAGTCACCACCAGCGCTGCCAGAGAAGCAAAAAATGGACAAGACTTCATCAATCAAATCTACAAAAGAACAGGCATACAGGCTAGAATACTAACGGGTTCTGAGGAAGCAGAGTTAACACTGAAAGGTGTATTTTCCGTAGTGGATAGAACACAGTCAAGAAATCTGGTATTTGATATCGGTGGTGGAAGCACCGAGTTCATCCTTACAGAAGGCATTTCCCCCATCAAAACAACAAGCATCAGTTTAGGCGTCCTTCACCTTTTAGAGAACCTGATTACCTCAGATCCACCTGCTTTAAGAGAGCTTACTTATCTACGAAAATACATTAATAATAGTTTGCAAGTTAATGATATTACTAATTATATAAACAGATATAAATTTTCAACTACATTTCCTGCTCAATCCTTTTTAATTGGCACTGCTGGAACCGTAACCACTTTAGCAGCAATTGATCAAAAGATGGAAGAATACGATCCTCAAAAAATCAATAACTATATTTTGACAAGCGAAGCGGTTGAAAACATCTATCGACAGTTATGCATCTTATCAATTGCTGAACGTAGAACAATTCCTGGTTTGGAGAAAGGCAGAGAAGCCGTGATTGTACCAGGAGCAGCAATAGTAATTGAGATAATGGACCATTTTAAATTTAATCAACTTATCGTATCTGACGCAGGACTACTTGAAGGCATACTTTTGGACGCACAAACCTTACATTAAACGAGGGTGTAGAAATTTCAAAGGCAGGCAAATTATCAAAAGATTGAACTGATTTTTTTTGTTACAGGATTTTTTAACTTTCTTTTTACTCTTCGTGGTTCTGCTTTTACCTTGACATAAAAAATAAATTAAGATAGTTATTTTCTTCATCAGCTGACAATGACTTTTCCATAATTTTACTGGCCCATAAATAACCAGACTGAGTTATCCTACACTTAAAAGTTGTCTTAAAACCTGCATTAAATTTCTAAAGGGTCATTATATAGATGAATATAGAACAGTCTAAATACTATTTTAAGGAGTATTCCAATGCCAGGAGATGAACTCACTTCAGGATTAACATTTGATGATGTGCTGCTGGTCCCTTCATACGCTGATATTCTTCCTAAAGATATCGATATATCCACCCAGCTAACTCCATCCATCAGATTGAATATCCCTCTGGTTAGTGCTGCCATGGATACAGTTACAGAATCACTGACAGCAATAACTATGGCTCGAGAAGGAGGTATTGGAATCATTCATAAGAATCTTTCCATAAAATCTCAAGCTCTGGAGGTGGACAAAGTAAAGAAATCGGAAAGCGGGATGATTGTGGATCCGATCACTATACATCCAGACCAGAAACTATACGATGCATTAGAAATCATGGCACGCTACCACATCTCCGGAGTTCCAGTAGTTAAGAATGGAACACTTGCCGGTATCTTGACAAATCGCGACCTGAGATTTGAAACAAATCTCAACCAGCGTATTTCAGAAGTTATGACCAAGGATAATTTAATCACTGCACCTGTTGGCACGTCACTCAATGAAGCCAAAAAACTTCTCCATAAGAACAGAATCGAGAAACTTTTGGTTGTAGATGAAAACAATAACCTTAAAGGGCTGATTACCGTCAAAGATATTGAGAAAATGGAGAAGTACCCTAACTCCTGCAAGGACAATTTAGGAAGACTGAGGGTTGGTGCAGCAATAGGTATAAGTGCAAACAGGTTTGAGCGAGCAGAAGCACTCATTACTGCGGGAGCTGACGTAGTTGTTGTTGATACAGCGCATGGCCATTCCAAGGAAGTTCTTGAAACAATTAAAGAGTATAAAAAACACTTTTCCCGCTGCGAATTGATAGCCGGCAATATCGCCACTGCTGAAGCTGCAGAAGCGCTTATTAAAGCAGGGGTTCATGCTATAAAAGTAGGCATTGGACCAGGCTCTATATGCACCACCAGAGTTATAGCCGGCGTTGGCATTCCTCAAATTACAGCCATTAGAAATTGCGCTAAAGTGTCTCAGAAACACGGCATTCCCCTTATTGCTGATGGTGGGATAAAATTTTCTGGTGATATCACCAAAGCCATTGCTGCTGGTTCCCATACAGTGATGATTGGCAGTCTCTTCGCTGGGACCGAAGAAAGCCCTGGGGAGACCGTTCTCTTCCAGGGAAGAAGCTATAAGGTTTATCGAGGGATGGGATCTATAGAAGCCATGAGGAAGGGAAGCAAAGACAGGTATTTTCAATCTGAAGTTGAAAACGCTAAAAAGCTGGTTCCTGAGGGCATTGAAGGACGAGTTCCTTACCGTGGAGGACTTTCTCCAAGTATTTATCAGTTGCTTGGCGGGTTAAGAGCAGGCATGGGCTATGTGGGCTGTAAAAACATCGATGAGTTACGTAAGAACACCAAGTTTATCAAAATTACCGCCTCTGGTTTAATAGAAAGTCATGTCCACAATGTTATTATTACAAAAGAGGCTCCCAATTACAGGTTAGAATAAAGACATCAAATGACTAAGGATATTATTCATCAAGAAAAAATTCTGATTCTTGACTTTGGTTCTCAGTATACTCAGCTCATTGCTCGAAGAGTACGAGAGTGCATGGTATATTCTGAAATTCACCCCTTCAACACTTCCTTAGACTATATTAAAAAGTTCAATCCTAAAGGCATCATCCTTTCAGGTTCTCCAGCAAGCGTTCATGATGAAGAAGCACCTTCTATTGATCATGAATTGCTCGAAACCGGTTTGCCTATATTGGGTATTTGTTATGGGATGCAACTTCTTGTTAAACTTTCGGGAGGAGAAGTAGAAAAGTCAAAAGACAGGGAATTCGGGAAGGCACAATTACTTATTGATGATTCCTCTGATTTATTTCAAGGCTTGAATAATAATCAAGCGACTATTCAAGTATGGATGAGTCATGGAGACAGGGTTAATGTTTTACCTCCTAACTTCACAACAATTGCTCACAGCCGAAATTCACCAGTTGCTGCTATCCGAACAACTAACTATCCAATTTTTGGTGTACAATTCCATCCTGAAGTCGTCCATACTCCCCAGGGAAAACATATTTTAGAAAATTTCCTCTACAAAATCTGTGGCTGCAAACCTCTTTGGAACATGAAATCATTCATTGATACCTCCATAGAAAAAATACGATTATGCGCAGGCAATGAAAGAGTCATCTGTGGTGTAAGCGGCGGTGTTGATTCAACTGTTGTAGCAGTTCTTCTTCATAAAGCAATTGGCAAACAACTAAGTTGTATATTCATTGATAACGGATTATTGCGGAAAAATGAGCCAGAAAAAGTTGTAGATATTTTTCGCAAACATTTACAGATAGATATCATGCATGTAGATGGTGCCGATAGCTTCATCACAAAACTATCCAATATCACTGATCCGGAAAAGAAACGAAAGATTATTGGTGAGGAATTTATTCACCTATTTGAAAAAGAAGCAGAGAAATTGGGTGATGTTAAATTTTTATCCCAGGGTACTCTCTATCCCGATGTGATTGAAAGTATCTCCATCAAAGGACCATCTGCCACTATAAAGAGCCACCATAATGTTGGTGGTTTGCCCGAGAGGATGAAACTTAAATTAATTGAGCCACTGAGGGAACTCTTCAAGGATGAAGTAAGAGCCGTGGGAAGAGAGTTGGGTATTCCAGAAGAGATAATAAGTCGCCAACCCTTTCCTGGTCCTGGATTGGCTGTCCGCATAATAGGTCCTGTCACCACTGAATCTCTATCTTTGTTGAGAGAAGCAGATGCCATAGTCATTGAAGAAATAAAAAAGGCCTCTTTTTACAATAAAGTGTGGCAGTCTTTTGCCGTTCTCTTACCGGTTAAAACTGTTGGTGTGATGGGAGATGAACGAACCTATGAAAACGTTATAGCCCTTCGCGCAGTAAACAGTCTTGATGGTATGACGGCTGACTGGGTAAAGCTCCCCCATGACCTTCTCTCCATTATATCAAACCGCATCATAAACGAGGTTAAGGGCATAAATCGCGTTGTATATGACATTTCATCCAAACCACCCAGCACGATTGAGTGGGAGTAGAAAGGCATGAAACACTCTGAGTTTGTTCACCTTCACCTTCACACTCAATATAGCCTTTTAGATGGAGCTATCAGACTGAATGATCTTTTTAAAAAAGCTCATCAGTATAAGATGCCTGCATTAGCCATAACAGACCACGGTAACATGTTTGGCACAATTGAATTTTACCAGGAAGCTTACAAAGCTGGAATCAAGCCAATCATCGGCTGCGAAGTATATGTAGCACCCGGAAGCAGATGGGAAAAGGACGCCAGAGGTATAAAAGATACATCCCATCATCTTGTCCTTCTGGCAAAAGACCACGTCGGTTACAAAAACCTGATGTTCCTGGTAAGCAAAGGGTATCTTGAGGGATTTTACTATCGTCCTCGCATTGATAAGGAACTACTAAAAACCCATAATGAAGGCCTTATCGCTCTCAGTTCCTGCCTGCACGGTGAAATAGCAACACACATCACCAATAATTCTAAAGAGAAAGCTTTACAAGCAGCAGAAGAGTATGGTTCCATTTTTGACGATCGTCGCTTCTACCTCGAACTTCAAGAGAATAAGATCCCTGAACAGCGTGCAGTCAATAAGGCTTTAATAGAAATGGGCAGGGATCTCTCTATCCCTCTGGTTGCTACCAATGATTGTCATTATTTAAATAAGGAGGATGCAAGGGCCCATGAAATACTTCTTTGTCTCCAAACTGGAAAGAAACTGAGCAGTCCAGATCGTATGAAATTCTCCACAGATGAATTCTATTTTAAATCTCCCCAGGAAATGGTTGAGAATTTTTCTTATGCACCAGAAGCCATAAAAAACACTGTGGAGATTGCAGAAAGGTGCAATCTAAAAATTAAATTTGACGAAATACGATTTCCCAAATATCAGGCACCAGAAAATATAAATTTAAATGATCATCTTGAGAATCTTGCAAAGGAAGGCCTGCAAGAACGCTTACAACATTATAAAAAAAGAGATAATTTTTCAGAGCTTTCTGTGATTTATGATAAGAGACTGGAAAAAGAGCTTAAAATAATTCAATCTACAGGTTTTACAAATTACTTTCTTATTGTTGCAGATTTTGTTAATTACGCAAAACAGCGTAGCATACCAGTTGGGCCGGGAAGAGGTTCTGCTGCAGGCAGCCTGGTAGCATATGCGTTAAAAATAACCGAGGTCGATCCTATCACCTATAGACTTCTCTTTGAGAGGTTCTTAAATCCTGACCGAATCAGTCTTCCTGACATCGACATTGATTTTTGTATGGAAAGAAGAGACGAAATGATTGATTACGTCAGCACAAAATATGGCAAAGAAAATGTTGCTCAGATTATTACCTTTGGGAAAATGCAGGCCAAAGGTGCAATTAGAGATGTCGGGCGAGTACTTGATATGCCATATAAAGAGGTTGATCAAATTGCAAAACTAATACCCAATACCCTCAATATAACACTCTCTGACGCCTTAAAACAAGAACCACAACTGGAAAAAATGATTGAAGATAATGAGCAGGTTAAAGAACTTTTTTCTCTTGCCTTATCATTAGAAGGTCTTCCCAGGCATGCGTCGACTCATGCAGCTGGTATTGTAATTTCTGACATGCCGTTGGTTGAGCACCTTCCACTTTACCGGGGTCAGAACAATGAAGTCGTTACCCAGTTTGAGATGAAAGCTGTAAGTAAAATCGGGCTAATCAAATTTGATTTTCTTGGTCTAAGGACACTTACGGTCATTAATAATTGCCTCAATCTAATCAATAAAAGCAAAGAGGAACCACTAAATATTAATGACCTTCCATTAGATGATGAAAAGACATTTAAGCTTCTTTCCACTGGGGAAGCAGATGGGATTTTTCAATTAGAAAGTCAAGGGATGAAGGACCTTCTTGTGAGGATCAAACCAGAGTGTATTGAGGACTTGATTGCTTTGCTTGCACTCTACCGTCCCGGGCCTCTGGGAAGTGGAATGGTCGATGATTTCATCAAGAGAAAACGAGAAGAGGTTTCCATCAAATATGCAGTTCCACAATTAGAGGATCTCCTTTCAGACACACACGGTGTGATCCTTTATCAGGAACAGGTCATGCAGATTGCAAGTAAGCTTGCCAATTTTTCAATGGGAGATGCTGATCTTTTAAGAAGCGCCATGAGTAAGAAAAAAACTGGTGTAATGGAAAAACAAAAAGAGAAATTTCTCGAAGGAGCAAAGAAAAATAAAATTAACCTTAAAAAAGCTGAAACTATCTATAACCAAATGGCTAAGTTTGCCGAGTATGGATTCAATAAATCTCACAGCACTGCTTACGCCCTGATTGCATTTCAGACAGCCTACCTTAAAGCGCACCACCCTCTTGCATTTATGGCTGCACTTCTTACCTGCGAAATGGACAACAATGATAAAGTGCTCAGGCACATTAATGAGTGTCGCGAAATGGGAATTGATATTCTTCCTCCTGATATTAATGAGAGCAATCGAGATTTTACCGTTTCCAAAAGGAAAATACGTTTTGGGTTAGCTGCGGTAAAAAATGTTGGGGGAGCTGCGATAGAATCAGTTATAAGCAACAGAAACGAATCAGTAAAATTTACCTCGCTCTACGATTTCTGCAAGCGAATAGATCTTAGAAAAGCAAACAGAAGAGTTATTGAAAGCTTAATCAAGTGCGGTGCTTTTGATTCTACAGGCGCTCAAAGGTCACAAATGATAGCAGTGCTAGATAATGCACTGGAACACGCACAACGATTCCAGAAAGACAAAATGAGCAAACAAATCAATATGTTTGATTTATTTGGGACAGATGGAGCATCTGGGGGTGAAGAACCTTTTCCTGATCTGCCAGAATGGTCTGACGAAGAGCTTTTATCTTACGAAAAAGAATCGCTCGGATTTTACATAAGCAAACATCCGCTAAACAGATTTAAAGATTATCTATCCAAATACACCAATACAGATACCATAGCTATTTTAGAGCAAAACAATGATAGTGAAATCGGAATCGGAGGCATTGTCAGCAAAAGAAAAGAAATCAATACTCGCAAGGGTGACCGTATGTGTTTTATCACACTCGAAGACATCAAGGGAGTTATTGAAGTTGTTGTATTCTCCGATTTGTACAAAACCTGTTCTGACTTACTAAAAAGTGATCAACCCATTCTCGTGAAGGGTAAAGTTGTTAAAGATGGAGATAAAGAAACTGTAAAGATACTAGCAAGCAAAATTATACCGTTATCAGATGCAAACAAACTTTTACCCCCCGTTACTCACCTCACCCTTAATCTAAGTGAGATAAATAAAAATCAATTGCAACAACTAAGGGGGATTCTTCTTAACTATCCAGGAGACTGTCAGGCATTTCTTCATCTGGTCATCCCTCAAAAATCAGAAACTGTTATATCTTTGGGAAATAGCTTCAAAGTAAACCCCTCCTCAAAATTAATAAATGAAATAAAAATCCTCTTTGGAAATGCAGCAATTAGCGCTTAACAAGGTCCCTTTTATCAAATTATTTCTTTTCCAAATACCCAAATGATCATGGCGAAACCAGAACAACATGCTTTTTATCGTGACAGGATATTTGCAAAAGATCTTATACCTTTTGCTTTAGCTATAAAAGAGACGGACATTTTAATCTTTGCCGATACCTCGCTAATAGAGGAGGCAGAAAAAGCCGTACTCCAATACAGGTATCAGCTGGAGGAATACATCCGGAAGACTCCTGAATTTCTTAAAAGCCTCATCCCACTACCTTTTGATGAATACGCACCACCCATTATAAAAGAGATGATGCGTGCGGCAATTATGGCACAGGTTGGACCTATGGCATCTGTAGCTGGTGCTGTTGCTGAAAAAGTTGGCAAAGATTTACTAAACTACACAAGCCAAATAGTAGTAGAAAATGGAGGTGACATATTCCTCAATGTTTCAAAAGATTTAACCATAGGTATTTATGCAGGTAATTCTCCTTTAAGTAACAAGCTTGGTTTAAAAATAACATCCTTTCAAACTCCCCTGGGAGTTTGTACCTCTTCTGGTACCGTCGGACATTCTCTCAGTTTTGGCAAATCTGATGCTGTTACGGTAATCGCTCACTCCGCTTCCCTGGCAGATGCAACCGCTACAGCTGTAGGCAACCTGGTAAAAGGAAGAAAGGATATTGACAAAGGGCTCGAATACGCACAAAACATAAAAGGAATCATGGGAACACTTATAATAGTTGATGACAAGTTTGGAGTCTGGGGTAATTTAGAAATCGTTTCAGTCTGATTTGTAATCTCCACAATTTCCTTTTTTCAAACAATTCATTACGAAAATTTGATGTTTTGTGGTAATCAAAACGATACTGGATACTGGTTTCTAGATACTTGATAAAATACAATCTGATGATCCGGAAATTTACAGTTGAACACCCTGACGAAATTATTAAAATACTGGATTCCCGCTGGAGTTTATCCCGTACTTGATACGGGGCGGAAAAGACACGTTTTTTCAATTGTTTCCATCTTTGCCTGGATCCCTGCGAAAGCAGGGATCCAGGAATTAATAGACAACTTGATTAGTGTAGATAAGTAGAAAATATAAAGCGTATCCAGTATCTAGTATCCAGCATATATTATCCAGTATCTCGTCCCTGGTTGTTAACATCAAGTGAACAACATGAAGATTGGCGTAATTTCTGACACTCATCTTGATAATATTTCAGATCATCTTGGTGAGCGTATCCTAAAGCATTTCAAGGATGTAGATATAATTCTCCATGCAGGTGATGTGGTTGAACTAAGCGTTCTTGACTTTTTTTCAGATAAAGAAGTGAAACTGGTTGCTGGAAATATGGATTCATGGGAAATAAAACAGAGTACTCCAATAAAACAGGTTATACAAATCGAAGGTTATAAGCTTGGTTTGATTCATGGATGGGGATCCCCTGCAGGGATTGAAAACCGCATTTTAAAAGAGTTTGATGACATCGATATCCTGGTTTATGGCCATACTCATAATGCAGCATCTTTTACAAAAAGTGGTGTGCATTTTTTTAATCCGGGTTCTCCAACAGACAAACGATTTGCCACCAAGAATACCATTGGTATCTTAAATATAGGTAATCAGATTTCTTCGCAAATCATAACAATCTGATCATTGAAAGGATTGCAATGAAACAACTCTGGGCACCTTGGAGGATGGAATATATCCTGGGAGAAGAATCCAAAGGATGTATATTCTGTCACAATCTATCTGCAAAACACAGCAAAAAGAAACTTATTCTCTATCATGGGGAGCTTTCTCTTGTTATGCTTAACAGGTATCCTTATACCAATTGTCATCTTCTTGTTGCTCCAAGAAAGCATACCGATACGTTAGACGGCCTTACCAGAGCAGAATCACTTGACCTCTTTCTCATAATCAAAGAATCCGTCAGCATACTTAAAAAAGCAATAAAGCCTGATGGTTTCAATGTTGGAATGAATTTAGGCAGAATTGCCGGGGCTGGTGTCAAAGATCATATCCACTTTCATATTGTTCCCAGATGGAGTGGTGATACCAATTTCATGCCTGTTCTTGCAGAGTCAGTGGTTGTACCAGAACATCTTGAAAATGCCTACGAGCGATTAATCCCATTATTTAAAAAGTTCTAAGCTTTATATGATTGTGCGTGAAAAAAGAAGGAAATATAAAAAACATTACGAAGATCAGGAACTTAATAAGCTGCTCTCTCTTTTAAAAAGGCATAGAATACGGCCGAAGAAAAGATTGGGACAGACTTTTCTCTTTAAACAATTTATAGCTGAAGAAATTGTCCGCCTGGCTAATATTACAAGTTGCGATATTGTAATTGAAATCGGTTCAGGGCTGGGGATACTCACTCTCTCACTTGCTGGAAGTGGAGCTAAAATTATCGGGCTTGAATATGACACAACACTTGCCGCCATACTTCAAAAAATCATTACAAATAAAAAGACAGAAATCATCAGAGCAGATGCCCTAAACTTTAATTACGAAGAGGTTTTCACTAAACATAGAAGCAAACTTAAGATTATTGGTAACCTGCCTTACTACATGACGAGTCCTTTGATCTTCAAGCTTCTAGGGTTAAAATCCATTATTGAAACCATCTTTATAATGATTCAAAAAGAAGTGGCTGACAGGATTATTGCCCAACCAGGAACCAGGAGCTACGGTACTCTTAGCATTTTTTCACAGCTCTACTTCGATGTTTCGAAAAAATTGACCGTTACAAAGGATTGTTTTTATCCGCCTCCAAAGGTGGATTCTGAAGTTGTAGAATTTACTATAAGGGATACGCCTCTAGTGGAAGTAAAAGACGAACAACTATTTGAAAAACTGGTGAGAGCTTCTTTTTCTAAACGTAGAAAAACTTTTTTGAACAGTATGAAAGGAGCAAACTACCTCAACCGAGATAAACAAAAGATACTGCAAGCCATGGAGCGGTCTGTGATTGATCCTAGAAGAAGGCCAGAAACTTTAACCATAAGTGAATTTAACTTACTATGTACTGAACTCAGTTTAAGCTCCTCATAAGCAATCGGAACAGCCTGCCCCGTTAAATGAGTTCTTCACAGGAAAATACTTTGCTATATCTTCCAGGTTGTTTCAAAGTCTATAGACATTTAAAAGATATCATTTAACGGGGTGAAAATGATGGGCAAGGGTAAGTTTGAAGTTAAACCTCTCCTCCTACAACAATCTCAGGTATTCTTAAGGTGGGTTGAGCATCAGAAACAGGTACCCCCTGGCCGTCTTTTCCACAGGTGCCAATTCCAAACCCAAGGTCATTACCTACCATATCAATAGTCTTTAACATAGCTGGTCCATTACCGGTAAGAGTAGCACCTCTCACCGCTTCCCCGATCTCCCCATCTTCAATAAGATATCCTTCACTTACTTCAAAGACAAAGTCACCATTAACTGTATTCACCTGCCCACCTCCCATTCTCTTTACGAAGAGTCCGCGGGATGTAGAACGCACAATCTCTTCAGGAGACGTCTTCCCGGATAGAATAAATGTATTACTCATACGTGGAATTGGCCTGCTATGATAGGATTCTCTCCTCCCATTTCCGGTTGATTCTGTTTTGTCTTTCATAGCAGTAAGGCGATCATAGAGATAGCCTTTTAATACACCCTTTTCAACAAGAACCGTTCTCTGAGCTCTCACTCCTTCGTCATCAAAGCTATAAGAACCTCTCTTATTAGCCAGAGTAGCATCATCAATCACGCTAACCAGGGGTGAAGCTATCTCTTCCCCAATTCGCCCTGTGTAAACGGATAGGCCCGTTTGAACCAGATCCGCTTCTAACCCATGTCCTATTGCCTCGTGAATCATAGTTCCACCTGCCTCACTTGATAACACTACCGGCATGCTTCCCCCCGGGGCTCTCCTTGCCTGAAGCATTTTTATTGCCCTAATACTTGCTATCTCAGCTATTTTTTCAGGTGGATGCTCCTCGAATAACTCCAAGCCAACAAATCCTCCAATAGGTTCATAGCCAGTCTGAATAACATCATCCTGGGCAGCAACAACCTGTACTAAGAATACAATGCCTGTGCGATGATCGTAAATAAGATCACCCTTCGTGTTGGCAATAGCCACTCTACACACCGAATCTCTGTAAACAACTTTGACCTGTTTTATCCTTTCATCCCAAGATCTAGCTACATCATTAGCCCTTTTAACCAGTGAAACTTTCTCATCAATGCTTACCTCCTGTGGCAACTTCTTAATACTATGATTGTTCACCGGGTTCTTTTTTAACAAACTAAAGTCTTCATCAAATGCTTCCCCCTGACAGGCACAGCTGACTGCATCCGCCACTTCAAAAAGCCCTTCATTTGTAATCTGATTGGTATAGGCATATGCTGTTTTATTATTATAAATAACCCTTATTCCAACACCCACATCTACACCAGAAATAATTTTCTCAATCTTCCCATCTTCACAAATAATAGATGTAGGCTGAACAAACTCGTAGAAGACATCAGCAAAATCTCCACCGTTTTTTAATGAAACCTTTAATATCTCAGGTATATCAATATTGTCCAGCATCGTTATTTCATCATTCGTTTACAAAGGATTAAGAAAGTTGACAGAATTTATCATTTCCCATAGAATTTATCAAGGCAAAACCATCGCATCACCGCCAAGGAATATTCTTAATGGTATTCGCATGAAAGAAATCATATTTTTAGCAGATGCAATGTTAGGGAAGCTATCTAAATTGCTTAGGATTATTGGCTTTGATACTCTCTATTACCGTGATGCAGAAGATGACAAGCTAGTAGAATTAGCCATCAAGGAAAACCGCCAGATACTTACTCGCAAAACCAGTCTCAGGAACCGCAAAGATATTAAAAATCAGTTATTCTTTATCAGCGAGAATAATCCCATAAAACAATTACAAGAAGTGAAAGAACATTATGGAATTAAAATCCAGTCCCATAAAGTTTTCACTCTTTGTCTTATCTGCAACCAAAGACTAAAAGAGATATCTGCTGAACTTGCAAAGGATAGAGTACCAGATTATATAGCTAACACGGAAAAAATGTTTTCTATATGCCCATATTGCAAGAGAGTATTTTGGAAAGGAAGCCATTATGAAAATATTTTGAAAAGAATTGAAAGTTGCATCATCTCACTGGATGAACGCTAGTGCTTTCAATAAAACTGCCTATACAATTCTTGATTCCATCCACCAAATAGATGCTTTGTTTTTAAGGTGCAAAAAAAGCATCTAACTAACTGTAATAATAAGGATTATTTATTTTAATGATGACAAATCGACACTATCATAAAAAATTATATAAATAGACAACTCATATCAATCTATAACATTTTACTATTAAGATCACCAATTATAATCTAAAAAATCAGAATTTTTCCTATTTTCTTCTTGTTTAATGTGTGTTATAAGGAAATTCACAACTTTGGTGTTTTAAAGTTTTGATATTTAACCGTATTATTGATATTCATCGTGTTCTTTAGAATAGGTTCTTCCTGAAACATAGAATCAATGTCTTTGTTCAGTTTAAAAATCGGTTAGACGTAAATTATGAAATTACAAAAAAGCAACTTAACGTTATCATAATAATATTCCTCCCTTTTTTAGCAAATATTTGCTAAGTGACAAATTATAAAATATTTCAAAAAAAACACAAAAAGAACTTGCTTTTTTATTGCTTTTGTGTTTATTATAACATTATAAACTTATTTTATTATGGGAGAAAGAGAATGAAAAGAGCCCCTTTTATCCAGAAGGAGATACTAAAGACTAGGGAAGCTGCGGATTTACTCAAAGTAACTACCCAAACTATAAAGAATTATATATATTCAGGAAAGCTGAAGGCGCTTAAAACTCCTGGCGGCCATCACCGCATTCGCAGATCAGATCTTAAAGAAATTGGATTTTTAGAGGATCTTCCTGGTGACGAAGGAAGACTCGGAAGGGAAGAATTATACCAGGTTTATAAAGATTTACTAAACTCCTATACTTCAACTTTGAAGGTTATTATAAAAGCACTTGATTCAAGAGATGCAATTGCATCGGGCCATTCACAAAGAGTTGCAGATTACAGCAAGGCAATAGCTGATAAATTAGGGTTGGCTTCTGCGGAAAAGAGGAATCTAGAACTCGCTGCACTTTTACATGACGTAGGCAAGATTGGAATCAGTGAATACATACTGGGGAAGCCTGGAAGACTTACGGACCAGGAACTTTTCATGGTGAAAAAACATCCAGAGATAGGTGGGCAAATTTTAGAAAACGTTGAATTTCTTAAAAGTACTATACCACCTATTCTCCACCATCATGAGAGATATGACGGCAAAGGGTACCCAGGCGGTCTGGCTGGTGATGATATTCCATTATCTGCAAAGATTATTTCAGTATCAGAAACCTATGATTATCTAACTTCAGATCTTTCTTATCGAAATGCGATTTCTAAAGAACAGGCCTGTGAAGAATTGAAAAATTCTTCTGGCAACCAACTTGATCCTGAGATCGTGTACACATTTTTAGATACAATCAACTGAAATTGAAGCATTGGTTTTACCTCTCTTCTGATTTTATAAGTTTTTCGAATTCTTTTTCAGACATAATTTTTACTCCAAGCATTATTGCTTTTTTCAATTTAGAACCCGGAGATTCACCAACCACCAGGAAGTTAGTTTTACTACTGACGCTGGAACCAACTTTACTCCCTCTGCTTTCCGCCATCTCTCTTGCTTCTTCTCTCGTGTATTTTCTTAAACCTCCTGTAAAAACAAAAACCATGCCTTCTAAGCTATTTTTTATCTCACCTCTGGTTGGGATAAAGCTTACTCCAACTTCTTTCAACCTATTAATAGCTTTTATGTTAGCATCTTGTTCAAAGAACTTAACAATACTGTGTGCAACTTCAGGACCAATTTCCTTAATACCCAGGAGAGAATCCTCGTCTGCTTTTATCAATCTCTCCATGCTGCCCAAATTACTGACAAGAATGATGGCATTGTGTTCTCCCACATGCCTTATTCCCAAAGCATAAACAAGCCTTTCTAAACCAGCATTTTTACTCTTTTCAATGGCATTGATAACATTTTGTGCGGATTTTTCAGCCATCCTGTCTAACCCGGCCAAATCCTTGACTGTTAAAAAAAAAAGATCCGATACGTTTTTTGTCAACCCTCTATCTACTAGCTGGTTTACCAGTTTATCCCCCAGTCCTTCAATATGAAAAGCCCTCTTCGAGGCAAAGTGATTTATTGATTCCTTCAATTTCGCCGGACAGGAAAGACCCAGACATCGGGACACAGCTTCATTTTCTATCTTTATCACTTCTGAATCACATACAGGACATCTAGTCGGGATAACAAAACGTCTCTCTCTTCCCGTCCTCTTGGACTCTATTGCTTTAACTACTTCGGGTATTACATCGCCAGCTCTCTGTACAATCACAACATCCCCAATTCGAATATCTTTCTTGTCAATCTCATCCTGATTATGAAGGGTGGCACGACTGACCTCTACCCCTCCCACTTTGACAGGTTCCATAATCGCCACAGGTGTAAGTGCCCCTGTTCTTCCTACCTGGACAATAATATCTTTAATTCTTGTCACTTCTTGATGAGCTTCAAATTTATAAGCCATTGCCCAACGCGGGCTTCGTGAAATAGTTCCTAATCTTTTCTGAAGTTTCAGATCATTTACCTTAATAACCGCTCCATCAATCTCATAATCCAGTTCTTTTCTTTTCCCTTCAATTTCCTTACAACGGCTTATTACCTCTTCTATATTTCTGCATCTATATACAACAGGATTAACCTTGAGTCCTAACTGAGAAAATGCACGTAAATTATCCCAGTGTGTTTCAAACATTATCTTGGAGGTCCCTCCTATTCCATGACAAAAGATATCAAGAGGTCTTTCAACAGTAATTCTGGGATCTAACTGTCGTAATGAACCTGCAGCAGCATTGCGAGGATTGGCAAACAATGTTTCTCCAGAATCTTCTCTCTTTCTGTTGAGGAGTTTAAATTCATTCTTTCCTAAAAAAACCTCACCCCTCACCTCCAGCCTGTCAGGAACTCGTGCCTTTTGTATATCAAGCAATTGCAAGGGAATAGAACGTATCGTCTTCAGGTTTAAGGTAACATCTTCACCGATTGTTCCATCACCTCTAGTCGAACCAACTACAAATTTACCCCTTTCATAAACCAACTCCACTGCAACACCATCAAGTTTGGCTTCAGCAACATACTCAATATCATCTGTTATCTTGAGAAATCTTTTAATCCTTTGGTCAAACTCTCTTATCTCTTCTTGTTCAAAGGAATTAGACAAGCTTAACATGGGTATTGTATGCCGTACTGTTTTGAATTCTTTTAAAGGAGCTTTTCCAACGCGCTGAGTAGGAGAATCAGGGGTAATCAGGTCAGGGTTGAGTTTTTCCAGTCCTTCTAACTCTTTCATCAAACGATCATAGGCAGCATCGGATATCTCAGGATTATCCATAACGTGATAAAGATAATTATGGTAATTTATGCTTTTTCGCAATTGAGCGATACGAGTCTCTACTTCTTCCCTGTTTTTCATCCTGCTTTGTGCTCCGAACTTACTTTAGCTTCAACATTAATTAAATGTATTGTTTTTCCAACCGTGCTCTCCAATGAGGGGAACAAAAACACACATAATATCTTCTTCTTTTATGCATTTGCCCAATTTCTTCACACATTTACAGAGCCTTTGTGAGAATCGCGAACCCACAGGTATTACCAGCCTCCCCCCCTCATTCAATTGGTCGACTAAAGTGTCTGGGACTTCAGGAGCTCCAGCTGTAACAATGATTCCGTCATATGGTGCTTCCTCCAGCCATCCTTTCGTTCCGTCAGCAACTTTAATATCAAATCGATTATAACCTAATTCTAATAACTTTTTTTTCGCCCTCTCTGCTAATTCGGGGATTCTTTCAATAGTATACAACTTCTTTACTAACTCCATCAGAACTGCTGATTGATATGCTGAACCCGTTCCTATTTCCAAGACCCTTTCCTCACCTTTCAATTCCAGATATTGAGTCATAATCCCAACCATATAAGGTTGAGATACAGTTTGACCTTCTCCTATGGGTATTGGTCCATCCGCATATGCTGAACCTATTCTATCCTGTGGTATGAAGCGATGTCTGGGAACTTTACTCATAGCATGAAGTACACGTTCATCTGATATTCCCCTGCTCTTCAACTGACCTTCCACCATCTGAAACCGTTCCTGTTCCCAATCTCTTTCTTCTTTATCAGTACTCCCCTTTCGACCCATATTTTCCCATCTCTTTAATATGTTCCAATTCATGCTGTTTTGTTACGAATCTCTTTAACCCATATTTTGCAGTAGGCGTCGTAGCGAGGCGTAGAAAACCGTAGCGAAACGTGCAGTTGGAGCGATTTTACAACGAAGGCATATCCATAGATATGTTGAGGAGCAAAATCGTGAAACAAGCGTTACAGCAAGGATTTTCAAGCTGCAGTAGATGGCTACTGCAAATTCTGGGTTTAATGATCCTACTATTACAAATTGCAAATTCATTTATCTGCGGGAATATGTAATGTGAAAAGCACTTACGTAAAAGGCATTATAATGGTAGGAAGATCTCTGTTCGTTTTTCTTACAATCAGAAAGTCTCGGAATTTCTATAATTTATTGCAGCTGAAGATATTTTGAAGTTATCTATTGATGCCTCATTTATAAAGCACAGGTTAGCGGATTATTGTGTTTTCACATTAAGCAGTCATCAGGCCAAACTGACAGCAGAAAAACCGTCCAACTATTTACTCTTCTTCCAATTGAACAACTACAAATTGCGAACTTCTTCCTCTCTTAATCCAAAAGAGTATCTTGTCACCCTTTTTGGCTTGTTTTGTAGCTTTATAATATTCATCCAGGTTTTTCACAGCTTCACGGTTGACCTCAATAATAATATCGCCTTCCCTGATGCCTGCTCGTTCTGCTGGACTATCATTTTCTACATAGGTTACTAATACACCCTTCGTTTCCGAAATTCCATATTTTCTCGCAAGCTCGCGGGTCAACTCGTTCACTTCCATTCCTATGTCTGTTCGACTCTTTGCACCGGATAATGCATAAGCTTCATCTTCCTTCAATTCTCCTATCATTGCTTTTTTAGTAAGTTCCTTGCCATTTCTCAAAATAGTAACATCTACTTTTTTTCCTATCTGCGTCTGCGCCACAACAAGAGGGAGCTCACTCATCTCCTCAATCTCTTTCCCATCAAAAGCAATTATAATATCTCCTTTTTTAATTCCAGCTTCATCAGCAGGTGCACCTTCTTCTACATCAGCAACAAGTGCCCCTTTTCGATCCTTTAAACCAAAAGAATCGGCAAGCTCAGGAGTTACGGTCTGCACAACCACACCCAACCATCCTCTAACCACTTTGCCCTTTTCCTTAAGTTGCTTAACAATATTTTTCGCTAAATTTATAGGGGTGGCAAACCCTATCCCTATGTTACCACCACTGGTTGAAAAGATAGCCGTATTAACTCCTACCACCTCACCACGCGTATTAAAAAGGGGACCGCCACTATTTCCTTGATTAATGGCAGCATCCGTTTGAATAAAGTTCTCGTAAGGTCCTGCACCTATTTTCCTCCATTTAGCGCTTACAATTCCCACCGTTACCGTCTGGCTTAATCCAAAAGGATTGCCTATTGCCATTACCCATTCACCAACTTTTAACTCATCCGAATTACCCAGCTTAACAAATGGCAAGCCATTGGGTGGATCTATCTTAATCAGTGCATATCCGTTTTAATATCTTTTCCAACTATTTTAGCATCATATTCTTCCTTGCCGTCAGATAGCCTAACTTTAATTTCATCTGCCTCTTCAATAACATGGTTATTAGTTATGATATAACCATCTTCATCAATAATGAAACCAGATCCAAGACTTCTCAGTTTATAATCTCTTTGTGGCATTTGGCCAGAAAATCTGTCATAAAATTCATCCCCAAAAAATTCTCTGAAAGGGTCACCTTCTCTAAAAGGCTGCTGATTAGATCTCTTTCTTCTCTTAACAATTTTTGTTGTACTTATGTTTACGGTAGCTGGCATCAATTTTTCTGCAAGCTTAACGAAAACTTGTGAAT
>RCNB010000408.1_pt1 | contig 37595 bp, 32 predicted proteins | sample 2041321 | NCBI WGS metagenome assembly RCNB01 (sample SAMN09708232, study PRJNA481090) | Marine sediment metagenome, whole genome shotgun sequencing project.
AATCCCCATTTATTATTAGCTGCAAATACAGAAGCCCCATCTGCCCTTGCCGTAGCTTCCAATAAATACCTATCTAAATACCCATAACGTACCCTGCCCAAAAAGGAAAGAAGTCTTCGTTCAGAAACATTTCTTTCGTTGGCAAGTAGTGCAGTAGCAGCGCCATTAAAGCCAAGCGCATCATTGGTGAAACCTGATTTATCGATTTGGTTATATTCATTGGATTGCTCATCAAAAGCTTGAACACCCGTTATATCTAAATTATGATTTTCTCCAACCTGCGGCGTATAATTCAGTATATTTTCAATTAAAACTTGTTTAAATAAGGTATTGGATATTACACCGATACCGCCTATTCCTTCATCTCCGGCAGAATGCAATGAAGATCTATAAATACCCCTATTGGTATTTCTATTTCTGAGAAATGTATTTAAGGTATAACTAAAATTAGGACTAAAATCATACGTTAAATTAAGATTTACATCGGTAAGATTTATTTTTGACCTATCAGTAGATTCTCTTTGATCCCACAACGGGTTTACGGCAGTTATAGAATTACCTAAATAAAACTTTATCAACTCATTATCATCCGTAAAAGGTTTTGCCAAAGGGGTAATGGTTGTGAAATTTAGGCCACCGGTTTCTTGATCTTGAGTAGAGTTTTGATAATTAATTATACCCCGAAATGTTAATCTATCTGTTACTTTATGCTCAAGGTTTAATTTGTAGGTACCCCTGTCAAAACCAGAATTTGGAATAATACCTTCTTGGGAAAAATAATTGAGACTGGAAAAAATCTTAGTCTTCTCCGTACCTGATGAAAAACTTATCGAATGACTTTGAATTAACGCATCCGTTAGTGTCAAATCTTCCCAATTAACAAATTCCTTATTCTCAATTGCATCCAACTCAAATGGACTGAATACGTTTTCATCTCTTAGATAATCGCCAGTAAATCTATTTCTATTGGCCTCCCTTCTTAAATCAATAAACTGAGGTCCATCGTACAAGTTAAAATTTCTGGTTACAGTTTGAATCGCGGTATATCCATTATAAGTAATAGTTGATTTACCAAGTCTACCTTGTTTAGTGGTGACCAAAATCACCCCATTTGACCCCCTTGAACCGTAAATAGCAGTAGAAGAAGCATCTTTAAGAATTTCAATGCTGGCAATATCGTCCGGTGCTACATCATTCAAGTTATCAAATGGTAATCCATCAACAATTATCAAAGGTGAATTCCCATTAGGTGCAACCGACACATTTCCCCTAATCACAATATTAGAAGCTCCACCAGGTCTTGCATCACCAAGATTCACTTGAACACCGGCAGCTCTACCTCGGAGCATTTCGGACACGTTCGTGGTTGGTACAGCCGTCGCTTCGTTTACTTCAACGCTTACAACCGAGCCAACGACATTACTTTTTCGCTGTGTTCCATACCCTACAACGACCACCTCATCCAGTGCTTGAGTATCCTCTTCCATTAAAACATCGATTGAATCTTGCCCTCCCACTATAATTTCAACTGTCTTATATCCTATATAACTAAACACCAGTACAGCATCGGATGAAATGTTATCAATGGTATATTCGCCATCAAAATCGGTTACTACACCGTTGGTCGTTCCTTTGACCACGATGTTCGCGCCAGGAATAGGTCCAGCGCTATCGGAAATATTTCCTGATACAGTTTTAGTTTGGGAAAATCCGAAGGTCGTACACAGAATTACAATTATTGTTAGGACACCACATCTCATTTTCTAGTGAATTTTGATTACAATCAAATGTATAGACATTATGATTGTTTTAACAAAAAACACGCCTATACAAAAATACTACATTGATAATTTTAGGTATTGATAATCAAGAATATGGTAATTTTTACTGGTCAAGATGTATAAAACAGGGGTTTTTTAACAATATATATATATCATTTAAATCCAGCTACCTATGTAGCAATGTAGTGGTAATGTCGTGTTTGAATTTAGAAGTGTATAGTTTAAAATGATAGTATATAATCAATCAAGCCAGCTTCATGTGCTAAATTCATCTTTTTACGCAAGCGATACCTTTTAACTTCCACACTTTTTATTGATATGTTTAGTAAAGGAGCTATCTCCTTAGAGGATAGGTTTAATCTAAGATAGGCACATAGTCTTAAATCATTAGGTGTTAATTCTTTGTGTTTTTCCTGAAGTCTACGAAAAAAATCTTTGTCAGCGTTATTAAAGGCTTCTTCAAAAAACTCCCAATCGTCATCATTTGTAATGTTTCTATCTATAGTTTTAATGACAGATTTTATTTGAGTAGGATTAACCGCTTGCGTTAATTTTTCTTTAATACTATTTAAAAATTCATTCTTTTTTATGATACTCATCGTAGAGATTGCTAATTCTCTGTTCTTACCATCTATCTCTACCTTTAGTTTTTCATTTTTCAATACCGCTAATTCTTTAGCAGTTTTTAGTTTTTTTCGTTTAAGTTTTTTCTTCTCCTCAGCTAAAACTCTTCCTTGTTTTTTTGTGTAGTAAGATTTGTAAGTCTTGTGTATACCAAAAAAGAAACCTAGTGCAATTATTCCATAAAATATCAAAGCCAATTTAGACCAATACCATGGTTCATTAATCTTGAATGCGTACTTAGAGGTATTGCTAGTGACCCTATTCCCAATTTTTGCCCTGACTTCAAAAATGTAATCTCCATATGCAAGGTTATTAAAGCTTGCATTGGGTTTAAAATCCCAGTTACTCCATTGCTCAAACAATCCCGTAAGCCTATATTGATATGATATTTCCGAATACTTTTCAAATTGTGGAATAGCGTAAGAAAAACGCAGAGAATTAGCATCATATTCAAATTCTGAAGTACCGCTTGAAAGAGAAACAAGAGATGGTTCCTCTAAACCTGAAAAACTTTTTATTTGCGAAATTTCTACTAGATACTCCGCCTCCTTTCGCTTTGAAAGATCAAGTGTAACAAAACCATTAGAAATACCAATTAAATATTTGTCGTCTCCAATCCTTCTAATATTCTCAAAACCTGCCACTCCTAAACTCCTCCGGAAGAAAAGTGGAATAGGAATCGTAGTAATGGTTAAAGCTTCGGAAAAAACCTCAGGTGAAATAATGGATAAGCCATGCTGAGTGAAATACCAAAGCCTATTGGCACTCTTATCAGGTAGTGCAATACTAGTTATACCGCCAGCTTGATTTATTAAAAGACGATTTAAAATAGAATCAGGCCTAAAACTAAAACTACCACTTTCTTTAACAAAAGCTCCGTTAACACTAGAATAAATTATTTGATTGTTATACTTTACAAGACTAGAACAACAACCCATATGGGAATGCGTTTCTATTTTCTCCACTTTCCTATAATCTTCATCAATTGATAAACTATAAAGTCCTTTAATCTCATGATTTACAAGTACCTTGTTATTACCTGTCATTTCAAAAAAACGAGTTGAGATATCAAAGCCCTCCAGTTTATTTCTAAAGGACCAATACCCTCCTTTTTTTTCTAAAACAGAAATACCATTAAAATTTCCTTGTAGAAATAAATTCGGTTGCCCTTTAATTCTTTTTATGCCCCATGTGCCAGGAAAAGAAGAAATTAAATCTGCTTCACCATTCTTTATTAGGTACGTTCCGTTGTTATGTCCACAAAGCAAGTAACCATCAAAAGCATCCAAACTCCAAACCTGCCCTTCGGTACCGCTTATTAATTCAAACTTCAGCTCCGAGTCCAATTCCCTAACAAATAACCCTTGGTTTGTTCCTAGGTAAAGTTTATTATTAAATAATTGAGAAGTATAAACCAAGCCAAGTTGTCCGCTATTATCAATGTATTCATTAAAAGGAGAGTTCATGTTAATAACACTAATCCCATTATCAAGTCCTAACCACAGATTCTCATCGGTATCTTGAAAGACGGAAAGAATTGTATTATTGTTAAGTCCATTTCTTCTATTAATACTTCGTATCAAATCCCCGTTGGAATCTATTTGATATACACCATCAGATATAGTACCTAAAATATAAGTACCATCTTTTAGCTTTTCAGTAGCATACACCACAATATCCCCCATTGATTTTAACAACCTAACATCTCTTGTTGTAATCTTATTATCAACTACTTGCAAAAATTTAGCATTATCCAGAATTAGCACAAGCGTATCTTGCTCTTCGTACATCCCTACCACATTTCTGTCCTCTACTGAATCAGAATCTATGGCGAGTATAGGCTCCCCATTTTCAATTCTATAAATATCCTTATTCTGATTCTGATAATATACGGCGTCATCAACTTTAAAAATTTGTGCCTTAGTTGATCTGGCTTCTATCCATTTAAACTCTTTTGACTTAATGTTATAGCTGTAAATTCTATCTAAAGATTGGAAAAGGACCCAATTTTCCAAAGTGACAATATTCCAAAATTCCTCATCCTCTACCATTGGAATTTTCAATTGGCTAGAAATGGAGGTATATTCCAATTCTCCGAAAACATTCCGTTGCCAAAAACCAAATTCCATATACTGGCCAATAAATATAAACTCATCCTTGGCATGTACGGACCTAATTAAACTATTGTTACCAGAACTATATTTACGCCAACGAACAGCGTCATATTCGAGAAGAGAATGATTATTTGCAATGTATATATGATTGTCGGCACCCTGTGTTATTGCCCAATTTTGATTCTCACCATCATAATCTTGAGGAGTAAAATTTTGAATAGGTGGCAACTCCTGCCCATGAATGGGAAGAGTTAGCAATAATAAAAATATCATTGATTTACGCACTTGCTTAGCTTAGGTGTCTATCTGCCTAAATATAGGAAAAGAAAACAAGGCTAGCGCACCTTATACTATAAGTCTTCTAAACAATCTCTGCGCTTAGTCCTGCGCTCAATAGACCAGTACACCGTGGTTCCAAGTCTTTATATTCTCCGGTTTTTACGGTACATTTACCCTTGTAATGAACCAGAAGAGAACATTGTTCCGCCTGTTCTGGTGTATGGTCACAAACAGAAATCAAGGTTTCAATAACATGATCAAAGGTATTTACCTCATCATTAAAAAGAACGATTTCATTTTGTTTTACAGTTTCCTCTTCTAATAGCAGCTCTTCGGAAATTTGTTCTTTAGTGCTCATCATTTCTTTTTTACTTATATCTAAAATACATATTTTGCAGCAACCCAATTATTTTTTTCGAGATTTTTTTCGAATCGTAATCCTTCTTGGTTACATTTCTGGGTAATCAAATCTAAATCCTCCTTATAAAACCCACTTAACAAAAGAATGCCCTGAGACTTTAAACAGCTAGTGTACTTTGCTATATCTTCCAAAAGAATATTTCTATTGATGTTGGCAATGATAACATCATACTGCTGTTTTTTTAAGAGCAGTGCACTGCCCTCATATACGTTGATAAAATCGACACCATTGCGCGCTACATTTTCCTTTGCGTTCAAATAGCACCAGTTATCTATATCTATAGCCTCTACGGGAGTAGCCCCGCGCTTAGCTGCCAAAATAGCCAATACTCCTGTGCCGCAGCCCATATCCAGCACAGCCTTTCCTTCTAAATTTAATTCCAAAAGATGCTGTAACATCATGTGAGTGGTCTCATGATGCCCTGTTCCAAAACTCATCTTAGGTTCTATTACAATATCATAGATAACCTCTTTCTTTTCGTGAAAAGGGGCTCGTATCAAACAGATATCGTCTATCAATATCGGCTGAAAATTCTGCTCCCATTTAGCGTTCCAGTTCTCTTGCTTAATTTCCTTATAGCCGAACGATATTTTAAAATTAGGGTTCCTCAATATCTCTACGAACTCAAGAATACTATCTTTCCAATCGCTTTTTTGTATATAAGCTAAAACACCGTCTTCTTCTTCAACGAAACTTTCAAAGCCAGCTTCACCCAATTCGGCCATAAGGATATCTGAAGCAGGTTGCGGCGGATCTATGATAAAGTTATACTCTATATAACTGGTGTTACTCATGAAGTTCTATTTAAAAGAGGTATTTAAAAAATATTGAATTAACTCGGTTAGTTCAAGCGGAGTCAAGAATACAAAATCATAAGGCTCATAAGTATCTCGACTTCGCTCAATGTAATAGTAAAACAAGTATAAAATAAACTTGTTAGTAAGTCAAAAAGGCCTAAATTTTAAATTGCCTTAATGATAGCTACAAAATCATCTGCCACAAGGGAAGCACCACCTATAAGCCCACCATCAACATCTGGCTTGGAAAAAATTTCCTCCGCATTACCTGGCTTAACACTACCGCCATATAGAATAGAGACATTAGTTGAAACAGCACTATCATAAGCCTCGCCTATTGTTTTTCTAATAAAGGCGTGCATTTCCTGTGCCTGTTCTGGAGAAGCTGTTTCACCTGTTCCAATAGCCCAAACTGGTTCATACGCCAATATAATTTTTGACCATGCCGATGCTTCCAAAGAAAATAAAGCATTCTTAAGCTGACTTTCTACTATTTTGAAATGGTTTCCAGACTGTCGATCCTGCAACTCTTCACCAAAACAGAACATTACACGTATTCCTTTGTTTAAGGCTGCAACTACCTTTTTTGACAAAATTTCATCGGTCTCTCCAAAATATGCCCTTCTCTCAGAATGCCCAATAATAGCTGTATCCACACCTATATTCAATAACATATCGGCAGATATCTCTCCAGTGTATGCGCCACTCTCTGCAAAATGCATGTTTTGAGCAATGACTTCAATCATTGATGATTCTAGACTCTGGACCGCTCCTACTAAATTAACATATGTTGGAGCTACCATAACCTCTGCATTGGTGTCAGGAAGTTTTGCGGATAGTTCCAACAAAAGCGTTTCTGTTTGTTCCAATGTCTTGTTCATTTTCCAATTACCTGCTACAATTTTGCTTCTCATAAACTATTCTTCTTGTTAATTTTTATTTTCTATCTTTTTTCCTGATGTGAAACTAATCGAATACCAATTCTTCCAAATCGTTATAATGTACTTTCTGCTTTATGGTTCCCTTCTCTAAAATCAATACTCCAGGATTGGACCTAACAATTGTTTTAAGCGTAGTCTCATCTGTAAAGTAAAAACTAAAGTCTAGGTCAAAATTAGCTTCCAATGTATCTGTCTGACCTGGTCCTGACGCAGACATTCCAATTACTGTATAGCCATTTGCCAGCGCTTTATCTGTTACCGACTTAATTTCCTCAAATACAGCGGTATTTGATTTCCTTAAATCATACGCAACGACCATAACCAGTTTTTGTTCTTGTAATAAAGATTCGGCAAAATCTTCTCCTTCTTGCTCTATGGTAAAATCATGTACCGGCGGTTCATAGCCTTTTTGGATTTCTGAGGTTTCTACACCAATTAAATCATCTCCAACTACTATTGGATATTCACCATTGGTCACAATAATTTTCTGCTCCCCATCTACCTTAAACTCCCAAACATATTCATAAATAGCTTTTGGCGCACCCTCTGGCACTCCCATACCATCGGTTATGTTTTTGCCGATTTCATAGGGTCTAAAATCGATGACTGGCAAATGATTAAGCACGTAATTGGCATAACCAACACAAACCGCAATAGATAGCACTATGATAATCTTATTGATGGCAGGTGCAAAAAGTGAGGAGATATATTTCCTTCCAAAAAACAAGGCCAAAATTAGCACCAAAAGCACTATATCTTTCGTAAAAGATTCCCAAGGTGTTAATTTAATGGCGTCACCAAAACAACCACAATCTGTTACTTTGTTGAAGTAAGCCGAATAAAAGGTAAGAAAAGTAAAGAACACAATCATTCCCAATAGGCTCCAAAGCGTGAATTTCACTTTGAAACCAATAATGAGCATTACGCCTAAAATCACCTCTAGAATAACTACCAGAATAGATATCGCTAAGGCATAGGGTACTAAAAATGAAAGATCTAGCACACTAGGACTGAAATACTCCTCCAATTTAAAAGAAAATCCTACGGGATCATTTAGTTTTATGAAACCACTGATAATAAAGAGTACGCCAACAAAAATCCGAATAACACCTAAAATATACCTCATTGCTTTATGTACGTTTATTTCCTAATCCTAAATGAATTAGAGCGAATACCGCATAGTTGATCATATCCTGATAATTTGCATCAATTCCTTGCCCTTATTATCCTCAATCGTTTTTACACGAAGTAGTTTTTGCAGAATAAGATCAGTTAAGGAACTGACCCGCATTTCTCGCCAAGCCTCTCCATAGTCATGATTTTTATTAAGCATGAGTTCTTTTGTTCCAGAACTGTGCTTTTCATAAAGCGCAATAGCTTCTTTTGATTCTAAATCTGGTTGGTCAACCACGCCAAGTTCCAACTGAATCAAAGCCATAATAGAATAATTTATAATTCCTATAAACTCCGATTCTTCGTTCTCATCTATCTTTCGAACTTCGTTCTCTTGCAACCCTCTTATTCGTTGCGCCTTTATGAATATTTGATCTGTTAACGACGGCAATCTAAGAATACGCCAAGCACAGCCGTAATCCAACATTTTCTTTTCGTATAAATCGCGACAAATCTTTATGACCGCATCGTATTGTTCCGCCGTTGCTTGCATATACCTCTTGTAATTTGTGTAAATTTCGCTTAAAATTTTGTAACCGTCAAGACAGAGGGTTTAAACTTGGGAAACATCTGCACCTAAATTCAGCACATACAATGACTATCAACTGCAAAGGAGAACTCATAGATCTAAAAACACCTAAGGTAATGGGTATCTTAAACATCACGCCCGATTCCTTTTTTGATGGCGGTAAGTTTAAAGACGAAGTCAGTATCCTCAAGCAAGTAGAAAAAATGTTAAAAGAAGGAGCGGACTTCATAGATATTGGGGCGTACAGTTCCCGACCAGGTGCATCTGAAGTTTCAGAAGTAATGGAATTAAAGCGTATTACACCTATTGTTGCTCTGGTACTTAAGCATTTTCCTGATGTACTAATATCCATAGACACCTTTAGGGGTAAGGTAGCAAAAGAGTGTGTTGAACACGGGGCTGCCATAATCAATGATATTTCTGCAGGTCTGCGAGATAAAACCTTATTGGACACGGTGGCTAGTTTAAGGGTGCCTTATATTATGATGCACATGCGAGGTACGCCAAAAACCATGCAGGAACAAACTAACTATCACAACCTTGTCCAAGATATTTTACTTTTCTTTTCAGAAAGACTTATGCTAACCAGGACAAAAGGAATTAAAGACGTCATTATAGATCCCGGATTTGGTTTTGCGAAGACTATGGAACAGAACTATAAACTTTTACAGCAATTGGAAGCCTTAAAAATTGTTAACCGTCCTATTCTTGTAGGCTTAAGTAGAAAATCGATGATCTACAAATTATTAAAGAGCGATGCTGAAAATGCCCTAAACGGAACTACAGCGCTACATATGTTCTCATTAACAAAAGGAGCCGGAATATTACGTGTACACGACGTTAAGGAAGCTGTAGAATGCGCAAAACTCTACGAGCATTTAGCATCTTAAAGTTTACCCTTTTTCCTTCCTCAAATTTTGTTAATTTTACAAAAACGGCATTCCTTGGATTTTTTCAATTTTATCGATTTTAAGATTACAGATATACTGGATATTGTCCTCGTTGCTGTCCTTCTTTATTATATCTATAAATTGGTGCGCGGCTCCGTAGCCATCAATATTTTTATCGGTATTGTTATTGTTTGGATATTTTGGAAGCTTACTGAGCTTTTAGGAATGGAAATGATCAGTACTATCGTAGGAGCCTTTATGCAGGTAGGGCTTATTGCATTGATTATTGTTTTTCAACAGGAAATTCGAAAATTCCTTTTAATGATTGGGTCCACCAACTTTGCCAACAAGCGCAACTTCATAAAGCATTTTAAATTCTTGAGACAGGAAGGCATCACTACCAGTGTGGACGTAGATGCTATTTTGAACGCTTGTGAAAAAATGGCAAGCACTAAAACAGGTGCTATTCTGGTTTTGGAACGTAACAATTCGTTAGATTTTATAAAAAATACTGGGGATCGTATGAATATAGAAATAGCCCAGCCTATAATTGAAAGTATTTTTTACAAAAACAGCCCTTTACATGATGGTGCCGCCGTTATTGTTAATAATTATATCGTTGCCACTAGGGTTATACTGCCAGTATCAAATGAGCGTAATATCCCCCTCCGTTTTGGTTTACGGCATAGAGCTGCGGTAGGCATAACAGAAAAAACAGATGCCCTCAGTCTTGTGGTGAGTGAGGAAACAGGATTGATTTCCTATATAAAAAATGGAGAATTCGTACTCTATGATTCTTTGACTCAACTTAGCACTATGCTGAAACAAGATTTGGTATAACCTATGAATTGTAAGAATTGTGATAATTCCTTAAGAACAGATTATAGTTACTGCCCGGATTGCGGGGCAAAGGTTATACGTAATAGAATCACTGTAAAAAACTTATGGTATGATGCAGTGGAACGATTTTTTAATATTGATAATACCTTTTTAAATACTTTCAAAAACCTTTTCACGAATCCTGACAAGGTAATTGTTGGTTATATTAACGGTGTAAGAAAAAAATACCTAAACCCAATTAGTTATTTCACAATTGCCATAATGCTTGGTGGCTTATTCATATTCTTAAACAAACAATTTTTTCCTGAGGCTTTGAATTATCAGTTTAATTCTATGAATGTGGAAACCATGAGCGATTCAGATAAGATTGGGTTGGATTTGGGTAAAAAATTTCAGGATTATCTTTTCGAATATCAAAATCTTTTTTACATCTTAATGTTACCCTTTCTAGCATTAATATCTCGTTTGGTTTTCATAAACAAAAAAGAATTTAATCTTAGCGAACATTTTGTAATGAATATTTATGGTTATTCTCAAATGTCTATTTGTGTAAATTTATTATACATTTTGTTCATCTGGAATGCCCAACTCATGTACTACGCCGCAACAATAAATGGAGTTTTTCAGGTTTTATATTTTAGTTATATTTTTAAGAAGATTTTTAATCTAAATATTAAACAAACTTTTTTAAAGCTCTTGTTTTTCTTGATTATCTTGGGTGCCATCCTCCTTATCGTAGTAATAGCCGCAGCAGTTTATTTGGCTCTTTTTACAGATACTTTTACAAATTTAATTCCACCTAAATCCTAAATCAAGCAACCTCCTCTGCCAAAAATTGGGCTTCATACAAATTACTGTAGTATCCGCCCTTTTTAAGCAGTTGCTTATGAGTTCCTATCTCAACAATGTTACCAGCGTCCATAACAATAATCTTATCTGCTTTTTTTATTGTCCCCAAGCGGTGTGCAATGACAATAGAAGTACGTCCTTCGGTAATTTTCTCCGTTGCCTTTTGTATCAGTTGTTCCGAATAGGTATCCACAGACGAAGTAGCTTCATCCAATACCAAAATACTTGGATTACTCACATAGGCGCGAAGAAAGGCAATTAGTTGCCGCTGGCCACTTGAAAGCATACTGCCTCGCTCTTTTACATTATACGCATACCCACCAGGAAGACTAGCAATAAACTCATCTACACCAATGGCTTTTGCCGCAGCCTCTATATCAGCTATAGTAATATCCGAATTTTTTAAAGAAATATTGTTTGCAATGGTATCAGCAAACAGGAATACATCCTGAAGTACTACAGCAATATGGGTTCGGAGCGATGCCAAAGTGTAGTCATTAATATTGGTACCATCCACAGTAATGCTACCTGAATTAATTTCATAAAACCGGTTCAAAAGATTAATGATTGTCGATTTCCCAGCTCCTGTTGCCCCAACAATAGCTATTGTATCGCCGGCTTTGACATCAAAGGAAATACCATGCAGTACTTCTTCGTCCTTCAAATAACCAAAACAGACATCTTTAAACTGAATATCCCCTTTAACATGAGGTTTTTCTAATTGGCCCAAATCATCTATTGAACTATCCGTATCTAATATCTTAAACACTCTGTTGGCGGCCACCATTCCCATCTGAAGGGTATTGAATTTATCAGCAATCTGTCTTAAAGGCCTAAAAAGAAGATCAATCAACAGAATAAAAGCGAAAACCGTACCGGCAACGTCATCGGAAATATTCGCCACATTTTGCAAGCCTCCGTACCAAACCACTAATCCCACGGTAATTGAGGAAACTATCTCTGCTATGGGAAAGAAAATAGAATTATACCAAACCGTCTTTAACCAAGCATTTTTATGTTTTTCGTTAATCTTCCTGAACTTTTCACTTTCTATCTTTTCCCTGGTAAACAGTTGAACAATTCGCATACCGGTAATACGTTCTTGAACAAAAGAGTTAAGATTGGATACTTCTGCCCTTACCTCTGTAAAAGCTACTTTCATAGCTTTTTGAAATAGCCGTGTGGCATATAAAATTACAGGCAAAACCGCAAATACCATTAAGGCCAATCGCCAATTTATATATAACATAACCGCTGCAGCCACCAACATTTTTAATAAATCCGCAACGATTACAAAAAAGCCCTGGCTAAAAATTTCTCCAATACGCTGCATATCCGCTACCGCCCTTGTCACCAATACCCCTAAGGAAGAAGTATCAAAATACTTCATTTTAAACCCTAGCATTTTATGAAACAAGTTGATGCGAACATCTTTTATTACAGATTCCCCCAACCAGTTGGCATAATAATTAAAACACAACTGACTCACTACTTGGCCTACAAGTACCACCAACATTGCTATAATCAGATAGAGTAATTTTTCAGCATTAGCTCCCTTGATAGCGTCATCAATAATCTGCTTAAGAATGATAGGTGTCATAACAGCAAATGCAGACAAAAGTATAGCCGCAAAGGCGACACCATAGAAGGTGTTTTTATAAGGACGGGTATGAGCCATTAAACGCTTAAAAAGTCGCGTATCAAAAGCTTTTCCTGAGTCTTTGTTCATTTCTTAAAAATAGTATTGGGATAGCTAACAGCCGCTAAATATAAGCCTTTTGCAGGTACTGAAACACCCGCTTTTGCGCGATCTTTGCTTTTTATGATGGCCTTAACAGTGTCTAAGTCAGATTTACCGACACCTACATCAAGAAGGGTTCCAACAATGGCCCTAACCATATTCCTTAGAAATCGATCTGCAGTAATCTTGAAGACAATATGATGCTGCTCCTTACTCCATTCCGCATGCTTAATATGACATAGATTATTATTTACCTCGGTCTTGGATTTAGAAAAACACTCAAAATCTTGCCTTCCCAGTAGGAGTTTGGCCGCTTCGTTCATCACTGGAATATTCAGTGGGTGTTTCACATAATGCGCCGTCTCCATTAAAAATGGATTTTTTGTAGCGCTAATCCAATATTCATAAGAACGTTCCAGTGCGTCGAATCTAGCGTGTGATTCCGGAAGCATCTCGGATATATACTGCACGGCAATATCACTGGGTAAAAAAGCATTCAACCTATATACCACACTTAATTTATCGGTAATCTCATCAAAATCAAAATGGGCAAACATTTCCCGAGCATGCACACCAGCATCTGTTCTACCTGCTCCCACTAAACTCATCTTTTTCTTTAACAAAACAGAAAGTGCATTTTCCAAAATCTCCTGAACGGTAATGGCGTTAGGCTGATTCTGCCAACCATGATAGGCTTTACCGAAGTATGAAAATTGAATGAAATATCTCAAAAGGATGGCTTAGTTTTGTACGGTACAAAGATATGGATACTTACTGTTTATTTAAAATACTTTGGAAGCTTAGGTATACCCTTAAAGGTTTTAGGCATCTTGTTTAGTTTACAAACGTTTAGACATATTTATTGTATTATTTAAATAAAAAAATAAGAGTGCTGTAATGAGACTCGATAGCTATTGTATTTAACATAAAGCATTTGCACTATCTCAACCAAGACAACTTTAGCCTAAACCAATAATGACTAAAATCCTACTACTTTCAGATACACATTCGCATTTAGACGATACCATACTAAAATATGTTGCATTGGCAGATGAAATATGGCATGCAGGAGACATTGGAGACATTTCAGTAACAGATCGGTTATCTGAACTAAAACCCATACGTGCCGTTTTTGGAAACATAGACAACCATATTATACAAAAAGAATTTCCCTTAAATAATAGGTTCATGTGTGAGGACGTTGATGTTTGGATAACCCATATTGGCGGCTACCCACCAAAATACAATTCCAGAACACGACCAGAGATACAAAAAACACCACCAAAACTATTCATTTGTGGACACTCTCATATTCTTAAAGTGATGATGGACAAAAAGCTAGGAGTGCTGCATATGAATCCTGGTGCATGCGGCAAACATGGTTTTCACCACATGCGAACCATGCTCCGCTTTGAGATTGATGGAGCAGAGATAAAGAATCTGGAAGTTATAGAACTAGGAAAGCGCTGAATCATCTTTATCCATTTAACTGTTAATACAAGCCTAAAATCAACAGTCGTTCTGTTTATTTTTCCCATTTTGTGTGTTTTTGAAAAAAAAAGCAGAAAAAATTACCAATCTATAAGAACCTATATATTTTTTGATGGACATTAAAAAAAGTAGAAAAAAACAGGCAAAAACGCTTCGTGTTTTTAGAAAAATTCATCGTATCACTGGCGCAAGTCTATTTATCTTTTTCTTTATCATCGCAGCTACAGGACTTTTACTTGGGTGGAAAAAGAATACTGGCGACCTTTTAGGATCAAAAACTTATAAAGGTTCGTCTACAGAACTACAAGAATGGATGCCAATAGTAGAATTGCAAAAAATAGCAAAGCTATATTTAAAGGAGGCAGTTCCTTCTGATTCGGAATTTAAATTAGACCGTATTGACCTAAGACCAGATAAAGGGGTCGCAAAGTTTATTTTTGACGATTACTACGGCATACAGCTAGATGGCGCTACAGGAGTTCTTTTGCATGTAGACAAGAGACGAGCAGATTTTATTGAAAATGTGCATGACGCATCAATATTAGATAATTATTTAAATACAGGTGGATACATAAAATTGATTTACACCACTATAATGAGCCTTGCACTATTTACCTTCACAATTACTGGCTTTTGGCTCTGGCATGGTCCAAAACGGCTTAAAAAAACTATATAGTAGCACAAAACCCGGAAACTACCCCGGGTTTAACGCACTAATACTACTAAGATGTTAGGTTTAACGTAAACGATCAACAGATTTTACAAGATCTTCATCCTTCTTTATAGCCCTATTTGCAAGGACCAAAAAAACGATAGAAAATACAGGAATCAACATCCCAATACCCTTCTCTGAGACCAAGGTCCCTCCGGATAAGTTTAGCGATCGGTAAACGAAAAATCCTAGTAAAAAAAGATTCAATATCATATTCAGTCTGTTTACAACAAACTGGTTTTTTCTATTCTTAAAAAGAAAAATTGCCCATAATGCTAAAGCACCACAAACATAAAAAACAATAGAAACAATGACTTCATTCTGCGCATAAATTTCTACTCCATTAACATCTAACCATAGATTTACAAAGAAAGGAAGTATACCTGCTATAACAGCCACCAAAACCAAATAAAGGGTTTGTATTCTTTGAATCATGTTGTTTTTGTTCCTTTGAACTACAAAAATACAGGTCTTTTTAAAAATTATTGGTTTATTATTGAAAATAATTTGTAATATTGTTCCGTTATCAAACATAACACTTACCAAGGGAAAATCTTTCCCATTAGCATATCCAATTTAGACGACACACTTCTTGCAATACAAATCACGTATAATTTATTCTACATTTAATGTTTGAGATTTCAGATTTAAAATCAAAAAAGCTACCTGAACTTCAGGAAATAGCCAAAGGACTTAATGTTCCAAAATTCAAGACCCTAAAAAAATTGGATCTCGTCTATCAAATTCTAGACCTCCAAGCAGCAAATCCAAAAGCAGCTGCAGCAGTTATTCCACAAAAAACGGAAGACAGACCAAAACCGAAACCACGGGCCAGAGCAGTTAAAACAATTGCTAAGGAAGAGCAGCCCGCCCAGGAACAAAAAACACAAGTAGCGGACATCAATCCTGAAAAAGAGCCGGAGAAAAAAGAAACAGAAACCAAAGAGCCTCAGGAAGTAAGAAAGCCAAGACCAAGGCCAAGGCCAGCCGCCTCAGAAAACAAGAACGACAACCAGAAGAACCCAGTTCACAATAAAAATCAAAAGAACAACCAAAACAAAAAACCAAATCCGAGAAGCACTCACGACAAAAGTAATTTTGACAAGGATTTAAAAAACAGGTATAAGGAACCAGAATTTGAATTCGATAGCATCATAGCTAGCGAAGGAGTATTGGATATTATGCAGGATGGGTATGGTTTCCTTAGGTCTTCTGACTATAACTATCTATCCTCTCCTGATGATATTTATGTCTCACAATCACAGATTCGTTTATTCGGACTTAAAACAGGAGATACGGTTTTAGGACAGGTGAGACCACCAAAAGAAGGGGAGAAATATTTCCCACTAATCAAAGTAAATAAAATTAACGGAATAGATCCTCAAATCGTTAGGGACAGGGTTTCTTTTGAGCATCTGACACCGCTTTTCCCTCAAGAAAAATTTAACCTAGCCGAAAGACAAAGCACGATATCAACTAGAATCATTGATTTGTTTTCACCCATTGGAAAAGGACAAAGGGGGATGATAGTATCCCAACCTAAGTCGGGTAAAACAATGCTCTTAAAGGATATTGCTAACGGTATTGCTGCCAACCATCCAGAAGTCTACCAAATCATTCTATTGATTGATGAGCGTCCTGAGGAGGTTACGGACATGCAACGTAATGTGCGTGGTGAAGTTGTTGCTTCAACATTTGACAAAGAACCAACAGAGCATGTAAGAGTAGCCAATATAGTATTAGAAAAAGCGAAACGTCTTGTAGAATGTGGTCATGATGTGGTTATCCTCTTAGATTCCATAACAAGGCTTGCAAGGGCATACAATACCGTACAACCAGCCTCAGGTAAGGTTTTGAGTGGTGGTGTTGATGCAAATGCACTGCACAAACCGAAAAGATTTTTTGGTGCTGCCCGTAATATAGAAAACGGTGGCTCATTGTCTATCATAGCTACAGCCCTTACGGAAACAGGTTCTAAAATGGATGAGGTAATCTTTGAGGAATTTAAAGGTACTGGTAACATGGAGCTGCAGTTAGATCGTAAAATTGCTAATAGGAGAATTTTTCCTGCTATTGACCTTACGTCGTCTAGCACTAGACGTGATGATATGCTACTTGATGAAAGTACGCTGCAACGTATGTGGATCATGCGTAAGTATTTAGCAGATATGAACCCTGTAGAAGCTATGGAGTTTATAGAACAACGATTCAAACAGACCAAGAACAATGAAGAGTTCTTGATGACAATGAATAAGTAAACAATAAGTTACACCATATTAAATCCCGATTTAAACTTTAAATCGGGATTTTTTTTGTCATTTATCGAAAAAGCGAAGTATAAATCCTACACTCCAACTAAATTAATATCTTTAAGGGATTAAAGATTCTTCCCCCGAACACCGATGTATTTTCTTATGGTCTAAATACGAATTAATTAAAATCAAACAAAAATGAAAAATTCGGTACACGTGTTTCAGTTTATTATTTTATTTATGCTCTTAGTCGTTGTAAGTTGTGGAGAGGAAACCAAAACTAAAATAACTGAAAAACCAGAGGTTCTTGCACCCTCGCAAATTGTTGAAATACCTCAAGCCAAGGAGATGTACGATGCCTACGGAAAAAGAAGGGTTCCTTTAATTGAACGCTACGAAGACTCCATCAACGGGGAAAAGGACAGATCCAAAGAAGCTGCTAAACCTTTTGATGCCTCACGTTTTGTATATTATGATTACGAGACCATAAAACAATATATGGCTTACATAGAACAGGAAGCCAAAACCGCCAATGTAGAGATTTCTACCTTACGTTTTTATTTTTCTAATTATCCAGATGCAGAAGTTTTTCCTGGGACGAAAGAGCGCGTTATGCATCCAAAACAGAATTCTGTAATGCTTTCCCCAACCTATAATGATGGTAGCCGTGAGTATTTATTTTATATTGCTCAAGGCGCCCAAGGTCCTCAACCCGCACCATTGAACGATAGTTTTGAAGAGATAAAAGGACTGGGTGGCACAAAAGGAAAAGGAACAAAAGCATACGCTTCCATGTTGCCCGAAATAAACAGTGCTACTGTAGCCCCTACATATGCATTACAAGGAGGCACAAGTTTGACAATGAATAGAGGAACGGGTGTACCTCCTCCAAAAAATCAATAAAAAGGGTAAATCCTAATCAAAATCTTAGGTAATGGAGTATGTTCTAAATAATTATTTTTTTATACTCTATGTTATCACCCTAATCCTATCGATAATCCGTTATCGATTGTATTATGACACTATTCTAAAGTATTTTCCTATACTTATAGGGTATGCCTTAGTTGGAGAAGTGTTGGGACTTTTAGTTAGGGATGTTGAGGGATTTCAAATTATATATGATGAAGATTACACGAACTACAACGCTATAATCTTTAACGTTTTCGATATCATATTCTTTCTCTATTTCTACTATGTATTTTGGACAATCATTAAATCAAAAAACAGTAAGTCCTTTATCTTTATTGGAGCAATACTCTTTATAATCACAAGCCTCATAAATCCGTTTTTACAGAATTTTTATATGCTTCCCCAAAATTACGCTATTATAATGGGGTCTGTGATTTTGATAGTTGGCGCCTTATCTTACGTACTAGAGTTAAGCGCCAAAGAAGCAACGTTGGGCACTAATATATTCTTTTGGATAAGTATAGGGATTCTCATTTTTTACTCCTTCTACCCCATTACAATGTATATTTTAACTTTCCAATATGACAGCTACAATACGTATCAATTATCCAATCTTCATTATTTATTGATTACGCTATTGTATTCCTGTTTTATTATAGGTTTATTAAACATGAAAAGAGTGAAACCTATTATTCAGAACACTTAAAAATACTGCATAGGTTAACGTTAATCTTATCGTACATTAAATGACAGGAGAATCAGTACAACTAATCAAGGAGAACGTCTTTATGTTAGTATATGGCGTAGCGCTAACACTCTCCTTAATCAAATACAAGTATTACTATGAAACCAAGTTAAAAGCGCTTCCTATTCTGCTGGGCTATGTTTTCTTGACTGAAATATTGGGAGTACTAATACGTGACTTTGAAGAAATACAAATAATTTTCGAAAAAGGGTATCAAAATTACAATCACATGGTATTCAATATTCTGGACATTGTCTTTTTTCTCTATTTTTATTGGATGTATAGAAACAGCACTACCAACCCTAAACTTAAACTATATACCAAACTGGGTTGTATACTATTTTGCCTGGCAAGTATCCTAAATCCGTTTTTCGAAAACTTCATCCTATACCCTCAACTTGGAGCCATACTTACAGGATCCGTAGCGCTAACAATCTTTGCATATATGTATTTGAAGGAAACTAAGGATAAACCGTTGGCATTTTCAAATTACCATAAATTGGTACGATGGATTAGTATCGGATTTTTGATTTTCTATCCTGCCTATCCATTTATAATAGGAATAGGCCAACTAGATGTTGATTTATACAAGACATTATACCTAGGAGAACTGCTCTTGGTATTAATCGTGGCCTTATACAGCTGTATTATAATAGGTTTTGTTTGGATCGGAAAAATGTCAGATATAGAAACAAAAAAGCCCTCCAACTAAGTTGGAAGACTTTATTATCTTGTAAAAAACGTTTTAAAGTGCCGCTACGTGCTTAGCCAATTTACTTTTTATGTTGGCCGCTTTATTAGCGTGTATGATGTTCCGTTTTGCCAAACGGTCTACCATACTTACAACACTTGGCAAAAGAGCTTCTGCATCTTTTTTGCTTTCTTCACCACGCAATTTCCTTATCGCGTTACGCGTAGTTTTGTGCTGATACCTGTTACGTAAACGTACAGCTTCGTTTCTTCTAATTCTCTTTAATGCCGACTTGTGATTTGCCATTTTCTAACTAAATTATATTGTTATGGATTTAAAAATCCATTATTTTAAGTAGTCCGTAGGGGAATCGAACCCCTGTTACCAGGATGAAAACCTGGCGTCCTAACCCCTAGACGAACGGACCAATAAAAAATTAAGAACTTAATGTAAAGAATTGTTGATGAAAACAAATCTTTACAATCAACCAGTAACCCTTCATTAAACCTTGTAGTCCGTAGGGGAATCGAACCCCTGTTACCAGGATGAAAACCTGGCGTCCTAACCCCTAGACGAACGGACCATTACTTTGCGTAATTGCGGATGCAAAAATACAATTATTTTTTACTATCGCAACACCCAAATATTATTTTTTACAATCTTTTAATATGCCTTGGCAAATAACACCCTTTTTTTAGAAGGTTTACCACTAATAATACACACACCATCTTCCTCTTTAACATCAATTGGGATGCATCGTATCGTTGCTTTAGTCTCCTCTTTTATTCGTTCCTCGGTCTCGGCCGTCCCGTCCCAATGCGCCGAAATGAATCCTCCTTTTTCTTCTAGAATTTTCTTGAACTCCTCATAAGAATTAACCAAAGTAATATGCTCCTTCCTATAATCTAAAGCCTTCTGATATATATTTTTTTGGATATCCTCTAATAGAAATTCAATTTTATCGACCACCTCATCCATGGGAACAACCATTTTTTCCAAAGTATCCCTTCTTGCCACCTCGTAGGTTCCATTTTCCATATCACGCTGACCAATAGCTAGTCTTACGGGAACACCTTTTAGCTCGTAGGCGTTGAATTTAAAACCTGGCTTATAGGTATCTCTATCATCGTATTTTACAGATATTCCCTTTGCCTTAAGTTCATCAACCAAAGGCTTTATCTTTTCAGAGATGACATCCAATTGCTCCAAACCTTTGTAAATAGGAATAATAACCACCTGAATAGGCGCTAACTTTGGAGGTAAGACTAAACCATTATCATCACTATGCGTCATAACCAAAGCTCCCATGAGCCGTGTAGAAACACCCCAAGAAGTTGCCCACACATACTGTTTATCACCTTCTTTGGTAGCGAACTTTACATCAAAAGCTTTGGCGAAATTCTGTCCCAAAAAATGCGAAGTGCCTGCTTGTAATGCCTTACCATCCTGCATTAAGGCTTCTATGCAGTACGTTTCTATAGCGCCTGCAAATCGCTCACTTTCTGTCTTTGTGCCCTTTATTACCGGCATCGCCATATGGTTTTCTGCAAAATCAGCATATACATTCATCATTTGTTCCGCTTCCGCAATAGCCTCTTTTTCCGTAGCATGTGCGGTATGCCCCTCTTGCCACAAAAACTCAGCGGTTCTTAAAAATAGCCGTGTACGCATTTCCCAGCGCACAACATTGGCCCATTGGTTAATGAGTAATGGAAGATCGCGGTAAGACTGTATCCATTTCCTGTAGGTATCCCAAATAATGGTTTCGGATGTTGGCCTTACAATAAGCTCCTCCTCCAATTTGGCATCGGGATCAACAATAATACCGCTACCATCTTCGGCATTTTTGAGTCGGTAATGCGTAACTACGGCGCATTCTTTGGCGAATCCTGCTACATGGCTTGCCTCTTTACTTAAATAGGATTTTGGAATAAACAAAGGAAAATAAGCGTTCTCATGCCCTGTATCCTTAAACATTCTATCCAGCTCTGCCTGCATCTTCTCCCAAATAGCAAAACCATAGGGTTTTATGACCATACAACCCCGAACTCCAGAATTTTCGGCCAAATCTGCTTTTACTACAAGCTCATTGTACCATTTAGAATAATCCTCACTTCTCTTGGTTAATTTTTTACTCATTATATATAGTTTGGCACAAAAGTTGTGTTTTAAAAAGAAAATAATTCCGTAAAACTAGTTATTTTTAATATGTTCAACAATAAAATTTAGAACGATGATATATTCACTACCCCTTAATAAACTTCGCAACTTTGGAATCCTTTCCATTATAGGCTTGATAGGTGCATCTTGTGGTTCTTATCAACAAGCATCCTACTACGAAAATGACGGAATATATTCTGATGGGGCGCAACCTACAGTGGAACGCAGACCAGAACAACAACCGCAACAACAATATCGTACGCAGCCGGAGTCCAATACCTATTCCGACTACTTTGGCCAAAAAGCCAATCAATATGACGAGATTTTAGACGGTGAAATCTTTACCGACGTGGATTCCTATGCGAGCAACTCGGCCGACGAAGAAGTAAATCAGGACCAAATAACAGATTATTATAACAATTCCAATGATTACCAAGGTTTTGGTGGTTGGGGTGATAATGCCTCCAACGTAAATATCAATTTTTATGACAACGGCTGGAATAATTGGGGCATGGGCTTCAATAATCCTTGGTTATGGGGTGGAGGCTGGGGCGTAGGCTTTGGTTGGGGCGGAGGCTGGGGCTGGGGCGGAGGTTTCGGCTGGGGCTATCCCGGATATGGTTATGGCTGGGGTTATCCCGGATATGGTTGGGGCTATCCTGGTTATGGGCATGGCGGCTATTATGGGGGAGGAAGATACGGCTACAATTCAGGAAGACGTGGATATTACAACAGTAATAACGTGGCCAATAACTCCATTGGAACATCGTTAAGAGGAAGGTCCAATGTAAACACTAGTGGTTCATCATCTAGATATAGAAGTAATGCTGCGCGCTCTTCAAATAATAATAATAATAGCACTACGGCGGCTAGAAGCAGCTCAACTTCTTCTGGAAATAACAGGAGCACTGGCTCATCACGGTCATATAGCAATAGCGTAGCGAACCGAAGAACAGTAGGTGTTGATCAAAACCGAGCTTATAGGACTAGTAGAAGCACTAGGTCTGCACCAAGAACGTACAGCTCTTCAAGAAGCGGATCAACATATAACAATGCAGGCTCCAGAAGTGGCACGTATAGATCAGGAACATCTTCCAGAGCTACTACACCAAGAACATCTACCTATCGCAACACTAGAAGTAGCTCAAAAAGTGGAAGAAGTTATAACTCTGGGCGTAATTCCAGTAGTTCTAAAAGCGGCAGAAGTTATAGCTCCGGACGTAGTTCCAGTAGCTCTAGAAGCAGTGGAAGTATGAGAAGTTCAGGTGGCAGTTCACGCAGCAGTGGGAGCATGAGAAGTTCTGGAGGCGGAGGCTCAAGGTCATCTGGAGGAAGATCCAGTGGTGGAAGATCAGGTGGCGGAAGACGTCAATAATCAAATTTAGTTTCTTAAAATCTAAAAAAAAAGCAATGAAAATAAATTTAACTTTCATCTCACTATTCTTATGCGCTTTAATGAGTGCTCAGAGTATAAACGATGTTTTAAAATACGGTACAGAAAATCTTCAAGGAACAGCTCGTTTTCAGGGTATGGGTGGGGCTTTTGGGGCGCTAGGAGGCGATTTATCCGCATTAAATATTAATCCAGCAGGGGCTGCGGTGTTTAATAATACACTAATTACGTTTTCTGGAACATACTATAATACGGATAATGAAGCTAACTATTTTGGTACCCAAACCAATAGCAGTGTCAATGATATTAACATAAATCAAATCGGAGGTGTTTTTGTATTCAACAACACGAACTCAAATTCTGATTGGAAAAAATTCTCACTTGCATTTAATTATGACTTAGCACAAAATTTTGAAAATAGTTATTTAGTTACTGGTAGAAGTAATCAAGGAGTCGACTCCTATTTTCTAAATTTTGCAGAAGGGACACCTTTTGGAAATATCTTATTGCAAGATGGAGAATTGATAGAGAACGGATACTTAGATATAGGGGCTAACGGAGGCTTTAGTGATCAACAAGCATTTCTAGGGTATTATGGAGGGGTAATAGACCCTATTGATAATGACCCACAAACAAGCGAATACACAAGAAATGCATCCTACACAAACGTAGACCAACTGTTTCAAAGGAGCAGTAGAGGCTACAATTCTAAGTTTACGGCAAACATAGCTTCAGAATATAAAGACAAACTATACCTAGGAGCGTCCTTAAACTTTCATAGCGTATTCAATGAACGCGTTGACCTACTTACGGAGACGGGCTATGATGCGGACTCCGAGATACAGCGCACCACGTTTGATAATTTATTAATTACCCAAGGAAGCGGTTTTTCCTTTACCCTTGGAGCTATCGCAAAGTTAAACGACTTTGTACGTTTAGGAGGGAGTTATCAATCCCCAACCTGGTACCAATTAAACGATGATCTTTCGCAGCGAATAAACTCCGATTTAGCAGATGAAGACATTGGTTTTATAGACTTTAACATTGTCAACCTTTTTGAAACCTACACCATTCAGACTCCTAGTAAATTAACCGGTAGTATGGCCGTTATCTTTGGAAAAAACGGACTCCTGAGTTTTGATTATGGGTATCAAGATTTTTCGAATGCGGAATTACGCCCACAAAGCGACCCAAGTTTTCAAATCGTGAATAATGAGATTGCCAACCAACTTGGTGCCGTATCCACCTTTAGGGTAGGTGGTGAATATCGTATTACACAAGTAAGCCTAAGAGCAGGCTACCGTTTTGAACAAAGCCCGTATGCAAATACAGACACCATAGGTGACCTAAACAGTATTTCTGGGGGCATAGGCTATAATTTTGGTGGAAGTAGGTTAGACTTTTCCCTGAATAGGATAGACCAAAGTGTAAATGAGCAACTACTAGATACAGGACTCATTACACCTGCTAGTATTAACCGTATACGCACCAATGCAACTTTGAGTTATACCATAAATTTCTAGTTAGATTTCTAAGGAATTAAGAGGTAGAAAATTACTAGATCAATAGAGCGTTTTCGCTTACACAGATGTGTACAGCAAAACATACATCAGAATGATTCATATTTTCCATAGGAGTCAGACTTATATTTATTCTAAAAAAGACGCTGTTAACCTCTTAAATGGATGAACACTAAAAGACGAACCGCACTAGGAGATGATTACAATAGGAGAATTTTGTAAAAAGCACGTATTTCAGATGGGTAAAAGAATATATCAAATCTAAGTTTGATGTTACCTAGGTATTACCTTTTCAAGGTGAAATGTGTTTGTCTTGTCTTGGCCACGATAGGAGCTGTAGCATCAATTTCTGAATATTCAAATCTGAACCAATAGTCTGTAGATGGCATTTGAGTACCATTATAGGTACCGTCCCAGACGTCTGCGACTCCTAATTGTTTCAGTAGTTTTCCATAACGATCAAAAATGAACACCACTGGCTCCGTTAAGGTTTCTATACCTTGTATATTCCAACCATCGTTTATACCATCACCGTTGGGTGTGAAAAATTTTGGATAACCTACAACCAAAAACGCTATAGGTTCTGTTGTACCGCAACCATTTTTATCGTTTATAATAACCGTATTTTCTCCAGGCGGAATATTCATAAAAATAGGACTATCCTGAAATTCACCACCATTGATTGCATATTCATAATCTCCGTCCCCTAAAACATTAAACTCTACATTATTTTCATCTGGGTCAATCGATAAATTAGTATCCAAAATTGTAACAGGATTAGCAGGGTCTAAAATTGGGACACCAAAATAAGTTATCAGAACATCGTCAGTAACATTACCAAAGCTAGTTTCTATATCTACAAAATAGCGACCTGAATTTGGGCTTGAAACCACAAGTTCAGTTTCTGCAGGTCCAGATGATAATTGTTGATCAATAGTGCCATCATCCTCAAAATCAACAGACCAAGTAACATTTACGATATCTGGACCTGCCGGCGAACGCAATGCACTTAATACAATATCTGGATCACCTTCACAAGCAACAATATCCAAACCTAGAAACTCATCTCTAAGTGTACAATCCAAGGCTGTATTTTGGTTGGCCTGTACCGAGTTTCCCGTAAACGAAAGCATAAAAGGTTCGGGGTCACCATCAAAATTAGTATTGAAATTATTAATCAAAATAAAGTAAAGTTCTCCTGGCTGAACATCCAACCATTCATCATAAGTATTCTGACTCCCTATTAAAAACGGAGCACCTTCTTGTCCGTTTTCAGGGTTCACCCCTACTCCAGTAAAAGTAGTATTGTTTACTTCATAATTACAACGTATGGGCTCGGAAGTACCGTCTCCCATAATCGTACAGAAGTTTTCACCACTAGTTTCATCATAAGGCCCATAGACTGCAAAATCCCATTCAGCAGTAGGCGTACCCATACCTCCATTTGTAGGCATGGCTTCAATATCAAAACCTACTTGGCCTCCAGTTCCTGCCCTAAACACATACCAAGAAGTGTTGTTTTCAATATTAGCAGAACTAACGCTTCCTTTTTCTAAACATCCTGTTTGGGTAATCACATCTGGATCAAAATCATCGATATCCCCACCACCATCGGCCAAACCCATAATAGGTTGGTCCGCACAAACAGGTATTGCTGTCCTACAGTCTGGAGAGTTTTGCGCTTGAATGTTTCCATAAAACAGGAACAAACAAAAAGTTATAAAGAGTAGTATTCGCATAAAATAATTGGACTAATTAGTATACTTCAACGTATATAATAACTTATAGAAGGTCCTTTTAGTATCTTATGGCGACTTTTTAAGTACTTAATCGATGAACTGCAATTCTAAACAACTTTCAACCACTTTAAAATTTTAACGAAAAATGATTATTAATATAATTTGCCTGCGTCCTATTTCCGTTGGAACTAACGTAAGTTAATTGAAACCAATAGTCCGTTGGTGACAGTAGCATCCCATTAAAGCTACCATCCCATCCTTTAGAATCCTCATCCATTTGATAAAGCAACACACCAAATCTATCATAGATAAAAACTACAGGATCTCCCAAAACCCCAAGACCACTTATAGCCCACAGGTCATTTATACCATCCCCATTAGGTGTAAAAAATTTTGGAAACCCAACAATTACAATCTCTTGAATATCAATTCCGCAACCGTTTACATCTCTAACAGATACCGTGTGTAATCCTGATGAGAGGCCACTAAAGACATTTGAATTCTGTGGTTCTCCGTCATCGACTTGAAACTCAAACCTACCTTCTTTCTTCAAACTAATCCTAATTTGATTTGTATTGCCCGTATAATCTACGGACACGTCTAATATTTCTGGAGCTTCGGAAAAAACAACAGTTACAGATCTTACCGTACTGCAGCTTAAACCATTCTGACTATTGGTTGCAGACAAGGTATAGGTGCCCTCCTTGGTAACGGTAATCTGGGAAGAAGTTTGTCCGGAATCCCAAGTATAGTCGTAGTTTGCTTCAGGCACTCTTTGGCCTAGGGTAGCAATGGGCGTATCTTCACAAATAAAAACCTGAGTAGTAAAATCAAGTAAAGGAACTTCCTTTCCTAGGATTTGAAAAGATTCTGAAGTATCATAACAATCAGGATTCACTAATGAAGAATTCCTGACGTAAATAGTCTGAATATCCAAAGTGGGTTCAAATTCCTTCGACAAAGGGTGTAAACCTAGATCGGCATCTAATTGGGAACTATGATAACTAATACGAAACTCGTTGGCACTTTCATCTCCGAGAGCCTCTATATTCTTTGCGCTCAAATCAACTATTGTTCCGTCTAAGCAAACCATCTCGTCGATTAGGCTATTGGTAAACGGGGCAGGTGAAAATACCACTTGAACTTCACTTAAAATGTTCTCTCCAGAAGGCATTACAACCAGTACGCGGTAAAAACCAGAAACTGCAAGGTTCAATTCAGATAAGTGTTCTCCGGGAATGCGCTGATAACCAACACCAATATCTAAATACCATTCATAGACTAAAGCTTCATCCGTAGCTGCCTCCAAAACAACCGTATCATATTCACATGCGGAAATAGGAGAACCAAGCAAATTATCTATAACAGAACAATCCAATGCAGTATTGGGAAATTCATTGAAAATAGTCCCAGAAAATTGAATGGAAAAACCAGAATTGTTATCACTAAAATTATTCAACAATAAATAGTACTCCTCGCCCGCGGAGACCTGCAACCAATCCTCGTACTGAAAATTACTGGAACCTGTCGGATCCTCTCCCAAACCAATAAAGGAATTACTATCGGAATTATCAAAATAATTACAACGTATAGGTTCCCCAAGGGTACTACAATCATCCGTTCTATACAAGGCAAAGTCCCAATCTTCAGAAACATCAAAACCAATATTAAAGCCCAGTTGTCCGTTCTCTCCTATTTTAAATCGATACCATGAAGAATTAGATTCTACAGTCCCAGTTGCATTTGCGATACATCCAGATACAGAAGAACCGTTGAAATCATCAATACCAAATCCGTTAACTTTACCATTTACAGGCGTATTGTTGCAAATAGGAATAGCTGTACTACAATCCGGAGACACCTGAGCATTTCCCCAAAAAGGAACGACAACTATTAAAAGAATAAGGGTAATGCTAAAACGCATCATATACCGGTTTATCATTTGAAACCTAAAACTATAAATCACAATCGCGCAGCACTAATTTATGTTGTGTAAACCCCGCCCAATGGTATAAAGTGTCATATAATGTATATCTTTGTGCCCTGTAAAAGTTTTTTTTCTATGAAAACCGAAGGTACATTGGAAGACCATTTTGAACATGTTGGCGACGACCATATTTCTTCATCTGAAGAAACACCACTTCGTAAAGACGCGTTTGTCCTTAGCGATGAAGAAAAAATAAAACGAATTAATTCTAATGTTCGGGAGATTCTGCTCACATTAGGCTTGGACCTTGAGGATGACAGCCTAAAAGGAACACCCAACCGAGTTGCTAAAATGTTTGTCAATGAGATTTTTGGCGGACTTCAGCCAGACAGAAAACCAAAATCCTCTACATTTGAAAACAAATACAAATACGGGGAAATGTTGGTGGAAAAAAACATTACTCTCTATTCCACCTGTGAACACCACTTACTTCCTATAGTTGGCAGGGCTCATGTTGCATATATATCCAATGGAACAGTCGTAGGGCTTTCGAAAATGAACCGCATTGTTGATTATTTCGCAAAAAGGCCACAAGTACAGGAAAGGTTGAACATACAGATTGTTAGAGAACTGCAAAAAGTTTTAGGCACAGAAGATGTGGCATGCGTCATAGATGCTAAACATTTATGTGTAAACTCTAGAGGTATCAGAGATATCGAAAGTAGTACGGTTACCGCTGAGTATGGCGGAAAATTTAAAGATGTCTCCGTGCGAAGAGAATTTTTGAACTTTATTAACTTAGATACAACGTTCTAATTCTTTCCTTACAAATGCAACTATACGAACAGCAAACGCTAAAAGTTCACAACTCACTAACCGGAAAAAAGGAAGTATTTACACCCCTTAATCTTGGTCACATAGGCATGTATGTCTGCGGACCAACTGTTTACAGCAATGTTCACCTTGGGAACTGCCGAACCTTCATGTCCTTCGATATGATTTTTAGGTACTTTAAACATTTGGGATATAAAGTGCGTTATGTAAGAAATATTACCGATGCAGGACATTTAGTTGATGATGCAGAAGACGGAGAGGATAAAATTGCCAAAAAGGCACGTTTGGAAAAATTAGAACCTATGGAAGTCGTGCAGCGCTACACTGTTGACTTTCACAATATTCTGGAAAAATTTAATTTTTTACCTCCAAGCATTGAGCCAACGGCCACAGGACATATCATAGAGCAGATCGAAATCATAAAGGTGATTATTGAAAATGGGTACGCCTATGAAACCAATGGGTCTGTATATTTTGATGTCGTAAAATTTAACGAGAACAACGACTACGGAAAATTAAGTGGGCGCAAATTGGAGGATATGATTGCCAATACCCGCGAGCTTACTGCACAGGACGATAAACGAAGTCCGCAGGATTTTGCCCTTTGGAAAAAAGCTGAGCCGCAACACATTATGCGTTGGCCATCCCCTTGGGGAGATGGTTTTCCAGGTTGGCACTTAGAGTGCACGGCTATGAGCACAAAGTATTTGGGGGAAACCTTTGATATTCACGGTGGTGGAATGGATTTAAAATTTCCACATCATGAATGTGAAATTGCACAAGCAGAAGCTAGTAATGGCAAATCTCCAGTACAGTATTGGCTTCACACGAATATGCTTACCCTTAACGGGAAGAAAATGGCTAAATCTACCGGAAATAGCATTTTACCTGGTGAGATATTTTCAGGAAGTAATAGTATATTAAGTAAGGCCTTTTCGCCTTCCATGGTCCGTTTCTTTATGATGCAAGCACATTATACAAGCATCTTGGATATTAGCAATGAGGCACTATTGGCCTCAGAAAAAGGATTCAACAAGTTAATGGAAGCCATCAACACATTGGATACTGTAACGACTGGAAAACAATCAGATTTTGATGTTGTCTCCTGGAAACAGTCTTGCTACGATGCCATGAACGACGATTTTAATACACCTATTCTAATTGCAAAATTATTCGATGCTGTAAAGCACATCAATCTAATAAAAGAAGGGAAGGAATCTATAACCGCATCCGATAAAGATATCGTAAAGGAAACCATGAGTGCTTTTGCCTTTGACGTATTAGGTCTGGAAAACAAAAAAGATTCAGCTGCGGATACGGAGAAACTTAACGGTGTTGTAGAAATGCTGATTCAATTAAGAAAAGAAGCAAGGGAAAATAAAGACTTTGCGACTTCTGATAAAATACGAGATCGGTTGGCCGCGTTGGGAATCCAACTTAAGGATGGTAAGGATGGTACCACCTTCAGCGTATCTTAATTGTTTTGACACAGAACAACATTTTGTATAGCTAGAAGTATTCGATTTTAGTAGAACGCTATATAACTGGACAAAAATGAAAAAAATTCTAATAGCCCCCTTTGTTTTGTTGGTCCGTTTCTATCAATTGGCCATATCTCCCTATACACCTGCTACCTGCCGCTACTCTCCTACTTGCTCTCAATATACATTAGAAGCCTTGAAAAAACATGGGCTTTTTAAAGGTGGTTGGCTTTCTTTAAAACGAATATTTAGCTGTAATCCTTGGGGTGGAAAAGGCTATGACCCAGTGCCTTAAAAAAGGTGAAGTTAAACCTTAGAAATGAGCAATTTTCGAATAGGCAAGAAGTAAAAAAACACTTCCTTTCTAAATAGTATATAAAACAGCTACTTGCCTTATTGATTTTACCCTTTGCAACGCATAGGGCTTTTCTATTTTCTTATCTTAGCCTTTCCAAATAACTACGTATGCATTTTTTAGGAATTACATGGAATCCAAACGAAACCCTCTTTAACATCGGTTTTGTTCAAATTAAATATTACAACCTTCTTTGGATTATTGCCTTTGCGTTGGGCTGGTATATTATGAAGCGCATCTTTGATAATGAAAAAAAATCCGTAGAACAGTTAGATTCCCTTTTTATCCATACCGTTCTGGGAACCATGTTAGGTGCTAGATTGGGACATGTAATATTTTATGACTGGGCCTATTATAAAGACCATTTATTAGAAATATTATTACCTATAAGGGAAAGTAGTACAGGTACGCTACTCTTTGGGTTAATAGAAGGGTATGAGTTTACAGGATTTACAGGTCTCGCAAGTCATGGTGCCACAATTGGTGTTATCGTAGGTATTTATATTTACACTAGAAAAAACCCTGAATTTAAACTATTGTGGATTTTGGACAGGTTGGTTGTTCCTTTCTCCTTAGGTGCCTTTTGTGTTAGACTAGGTAATTTTTTCAATTCCGAAATCAACGGTAAAATAGTGGACAAATCCTTTGTTTTCGCTACCAGATTTATACGGGATTCGGACGACTTACATCCTTCTAAAGCCTTAGCTATAACAAAAGAAAAAACATTGAACGCCGCGTACGATACCATTGAGAACAATCCAAAATTCTCACAATATCTGGCTGAAATACCGTATCGCCACCCAGCTCAATTATACGAAGGAATCTGTTACATATTTATTTTTGTATTGCTATATTACCTGTATTGGAAAACCGATAAGAAAAGTAAACTTGGCTATCTTCTTGGACTATTTTTAGTACTACTATGGACGGTACGTTTCTTTGTGGAGTTCGTAAAGAAAAGCCAAGGTGGTTTTGAAGAATCCTTAGGGCTACTTTCTACTGGACAGTGGCTTAGTATACCTTTCATAGCAATCGGCCTTTATTTAATGTTTAGACCTATTAACAAAAAAGTCTAATTTAATTAGTAAAATGATTTTACGGAATAGTATAACCTTAGTCCTATGTATTTTAGTTTTTCTTTCCTCCTGTAAAGAGGAAAATAAGAAAACCATTAAGACCGATGAAGTAACTTTTACAAAAGAAGGAACCCTTTCAATTTTTAAAAAGGAAACGGATGCTCTAAAAGTCCATTTGAGTATTGAAATTGCCGAATCTGAATACGAAACACAAACGGGACTTATGTATCGCAAAGGGATGGAAAAAGACCAAGCCATGCTTTTTATATTTTCAGATGTTGCCATGCATTCCTTTTACATGAAGAACACGGCATTTCCTTTGGATATCATATTTATTGATGAAGACTTGAAGATTGCTAGTTTCCAAGAAAACGCTGAAGCTTTCAACGAGAAAGGGCTATCCTCCCAAAGGCCTATAAAATATGTTCTAGAGATTAATGCAGGACTTACCCAAGAATGGCTTTTGAAAATTGGAGACCGTATTGAGTTCAAAAGAGAAAAATAGTATGACCTATCTTTTAGAAGGCATGCAAAGCAATAGACTTCTATTCAGACGAGTTACATCCTCTGACTATGATGCCTGGCTTCCTTTTCACAAAGAACCACTAAGTTCTCAATATTGGAGTGGACTCCCACAGCATCCAGAAACTGCCTGTAAAAAGCAATTAGATACGATTTTTGAACGCTATATCGAAGGCACTGGTGGAATGAATGCACTTATATGCAACAAAACCGATAGGTTCATAGGTATGTGCGGACTACTACTACAAGAAGTAGATGGAGTTAAAGAAATGGAAATTGCCTATTCCATAGTACCGGAATTTTGGAGAAAAGGCTATGCCACAGAAGCGGCAGAAAGGTGCAAAGAAGTTGCTTTTACAAACCAATGGGCTTCACATTTAATTTCTATTATACATATAGACAATATCCCTTCCCAAAATGTTGCACTCAAAAACGGCATGGAACTGTATAAAACAACCCAGTACAAAAAAAACCCAGTACACATCTATAGGGTAAACGGCTAGTATGACACAGCATTGGGCAATATTCGTAGACAACGACTCTCAAAAGTCAAATTTCATTGCGTCAATACTCAACCAAGGTCATATAGATTTTAAAAATTTTGACAATCAAAAAGGCGCATTGTTCTCACCATTGGCAGTTACAAAACTCGTTGATCAAGAAGAACGTCATGGCAGTTCTTCTTTAACAGGCACAACACAATCTTTAACAACAATGTCTAGTGGAGAGCAAAAGAAAGCCTTGCTATATCATATTTTAAATGCGCCCTTAGATTATATTATTTTAGATAATCCATTCGATAATCTAGATGCCGATTTTAAAGCCGAACTAACCGCTCTACTTACACAAAAAGCAAATGAATTTAGTCTACTTCAATTTGCCAGCCGTAAAGGAGATGCGCTGTCTTTTATTACCAATTTTGGCATACTAAAAGAGGCAAAGTTCTCCCAACTTTCCGCCCTGGATCTAGATGGTATTTTTGAGACAAAAACACCATTTAACGGCAATATTCCAAAGCCTATAAGAGAAATAGAAGTTTCCGGAGAAAACTTGGTTGAATTTTTGAATGTGTCCATATCCTATGAAGACAAACCTGTACTTCACAATATTACCTGGAAAATAAAAAAAGGTGATTTCTGGCAGCTTGTTGGTAAAAACGGATCTGGAAAGACAAGTATTTTATCCATGATTATTGGTGATAATCCAAAGGCGTTTGGAAAGGACATTTATATCTTTGGAAAGAAAAAAGGAACTGGCGAAAGTGTTTGGGAAATAAAACAAAATATAGGCTACTTCTCTCCTGCCATGACAGTTAAATTTACTGGCAGACACACCATAGAACATATGCTCATTTCCGGATTAACAGATTCTATCGGGCTTTATATCAAACCAACTGAAATACAAAAGCGAACCGTTAAGAATTGGCTTGTTCTTCTTAATTTATGGGATAAGAAAAATATCCTCTTTAAAGATCTTTCTCTTGGTCAGCAACGCTTGGTTATGACAGCACGGGCTATGGTAAAACATCCACCACTATTGATATTAGATGAACCAACGGCAGGTATGGATGATAAATCAGCACAGTTCTTAGTAGCTTTGGTTAATAAGATTGCAAAAGAGACGGGCACAACGATTGTTTTCGTTTCGCATCGCATTGAGCCCAAATTATTACCTAAATCTATTTATAGATTGGAAATAACTTCAGAAGGCTCTAAAGGTCATACCCACCCAATGGATATCAAATAAAAAAGCCGCTACTCCAAAAGGAATAGCGACTCTTTAGTTTGAGTTAGTCTACTTTTATTACTCTTCTAATGTCGAACCTGATCTTATTTTCTTACCCAATGCGTCAAACATGATTGGAGTTGCAATAAATACCGAGGAATAAGTACCTACAATAACACCAACAATCATAGCGAACATAAACCCTCTTAGCGATTCCCCGCCAAAAACGAATATGGTAAGCAGAACTACCAATGTAGTCAAAGACGTATTCAATGTTCTACTCAAGGTACTGTTAATAGCTGAATTGATATTTTCACCACTTTTCCATCCACGCTCCGTGATAATCTCACGAATACGGTCAAATACTACCACGGTATCGTTCAAGGAATAACCAATTACGGTAAGTATAGCAGCTATAAATGCTTGATCTATCTCCATGTTAAACGGCATTATTTTACCCAAAATGGAGAACACACCCAACACAATTAAAACATCATGAAAAACAGCAATAACGGCTCCCAAGGAGAACTGCCATCTACGGAAACGCAATAAAATATATAGAAAAACAACCGCTAATGAACCTAAAATAGCCAAGAACGCATTTTTCTTAATATCATCTGCAATAGTAGGACCTACTTTAACAGATTGCATAATACCAATAGATTTATCAGCGCTACCCACCATAAAATCCTGTTTGGAGATACCATCAGGCAGGTATTTTTGTAATGAGGAATACAACTTATCCTGTATCTCATTATCTACCGCTATACCTTCCACATCTACTTTATAAGGTGTTGTAATTTTTATTTGATTGGACTCCCCGAAGGTTTTCACATTCGTACCGCTTCCAAAGACATCATTTAATTCCGAAGCGATTTCCGAAGGGTTGACTTGTTTCTCAAAACGAACCGTGTAAGAACGTCCACCTACGAAATCTACTCCTTGTTGTAAGCCTGGACCTGCCAATAAGGAAAATAATCCTATGGCAACCAACACTGTAGAAATCACATAAGCTATTTTTCTTTTGATCAAGAAATTTATACTCATGTTCTTAAAGAGACCTTTTGTAATGGCCGTAGAGAAATCTAATTTTCTTCCCTTACCTCCGACGTACCAATCTACTAATAGTCTTGTAATAAATATAGCAGTGAACAAGGAAGTTAAAATACCTATCAATAGGGTAGTTGCAAATCCTTTAATGGGACCGGAGCCAAATATAAAGAGTATTAATGCGGTTAGCCCGGTAGTAATGTTCGCATCTAAAATTGATGAAAGCGCATTACTAAAACCATCTGCTACGGCTTGACTCTTTCCTTTACCTTTCGCCAGTTCCTCTTTGATACGTTCAAATATAAGTACGTTCGCATCCACAGACATACCAATAGTTAAAACAATACCTGCAATACCAGGTAAGGTTAGCACAGCATTTAAGCTCGTTAACACACCAAATATCAATAGAATGTTCAATAGTAAAGCAATATCCGCGAAAGCACCTGCTTTACCGTAGTAAAAAATCATCCATAAAAGAACGACTGACATTGCAATCAAGAACGACATGAAACCACTATCAATAGCTTCCTGTCCTAAAGATGGACCTACAATTTCCGACTGAATAATTTCCGCTGATGCAGGTAATTTACCAGCTCTTAGCACGTTTGCAATATCCTTGGTTTCATTTACTGTAAAATCTCCAGAAATCTCTGTTCTACCTCCAGATATACCACCAACAACCGAACATCCCGGAGCAGTGTATACTTTGTTGTCCAAAACAACGGCAATACCTGTTTGGTTTACATTGGCGTCACTAGTAAGCTTTTGCCAAAGTTTAGAACCCTTGGAATTCATACTCATGGTAACAACAGGCTTACTGAACTGGTCAAACTCGCCACGTGCATCGCTAACCACATCTCCACTGATCCTGGGTGAAGCTTCACGATTAGATTTTAAAGCATATAGGTTTATAACTTCCGTATCCTCAGTTGAAGGACGCTCCCATACAAATTTCACGAACTGGATATCTGCTGGCAATAACCTTCTAATTTCAGGCAGTCTTAAGTAACCACCAATCGTAGCAGTATCTTTAATAGCAGCTTGAAACATAGCATTGCTTCCTGGATTTGCAGGAATCAATAACTCGTATAATGGATTAACCTGTATGGCTAAATCCAAGGAATCTGCGGTTACATCAGACAACAAAGAATCTAATTCTGACTCTTCTTTGATAGGTTTTGGCTCGTCAACCTGTACAATATCTTTTAGTTTCTCGTTTGCTTGTATCAAAAATGTACTGAAGCTGGTATTACTTTGAGGATAGGTTTCCCAAAACTCTAGTTGTGCTGTACTGGAAAGCAAATCTTGTGCACGAGCAATATCTCTTGCTCCTGGTAATTCTACCAAAATACGCCCAGAATTTCCCTCTCTTTGTATATTTGGTTGCGTTACACCAAAACCATCAATACGTTCACGTAGTACTTCAAAGGCGGAAACAATGGACTCGTCTATTTTTGTTCTAATAACAGGCTTTACCTCATCATCAGACATCTGAAAGTTGACCTCATCACTTAACCCTTTATTTGAGAAAATTTCAGGAGAAGCTAGCTTGGTATCCCCTTTTATATTATCAAAAGATTCAAAAAACAAGTCAATATATGTATCATCGCTATTTTTAGAAGCTACATCCGCATCTGCCAATGCCTTATTAAAAATGGGGTTCTTGGTGTTATTAGCCAGACCCTTTAAGATATCCTTTACTGAGATTTGTAAGGTTACATTGATACCACCTTTAAGGTCCAAGCCTTTGTTCAGCTCCTTTTTCTTGGCTTCACTATAGTTGGTGTATCCTAAAATAGTATTGTCACTTATGGAATCCAGGTAACTGGCCTCCAAGCCCTCTCTTTTAGATACATAGTCGTCTTCCGACTCTGAAATACGGCTAGTAGCAAATACTTCCGCCTCGTTTTCTACTTTACTTGTGATAAAAGTATAGGATAGCTGATAGATACTTACTAACCCGAATAATAAAGCGAAAAGCTTTATAAGTCCTTTATTTTGCATTGGTTATGTGAATTTTGTGAATGCTTTTTA
>RCNB010000260.1_pt1 | contig 37419 bp, 34 predicted proteins | sample 2041321 | NCBI WGS metagenome assembly RCNB01 (sample SAMN09708232, study PRJNA481090) | Marine sediment metagenome, whole genome shotgun sequencing project.
TCATTATCACCATATCCACTGTCTTTTTCACTATCCCAGATTAAATAGGACTCATCTGGCGCGATGAAGGGATGAGCTGTCCATTTTCCTGAGTTAATCTCCTTACCGAGCAGTCTTGGTTCTTCATACTTGCCCTCCTTGACCGTTGATATGCGGATTACGTCGCTTTTATAATCGTCAAAAACATAGGTGCCTTTGGCGGATGCTGACAGGCGCATAATGCCCCAGTCTTCCCTCTCAAACATGGGGCCAAGGCTTTTTACCTCTGACCAGCCAGAGTTGGTTCGCTCCCTATATTTATTGCCCAAGTACAGCATCTTACCGTCAGGAGAAATAAATGGTTCCCCCGCTCTGGGAGGCACAACAGACTCGGTCCATTGATTATCTTTGTATTGAATGACAACTAAGGTGTTATTTTTATATTTCCCTCCCCTTCTGCGGAAATAGAACTCTTTTAAATCGGGTGTTATGGCAGCTTCCGCTTCCCTATGCTCTGTTTTAATAATATTCGGAGCAAATAATTCGGGTATTAAACCCGGTGGTTTTTGACCAAGATAGGCGCCTTCTGTAGTTGGTGAATCGCTATCTTTTGAGTTGTGTTTTTTAGTATTGCAAGCATTTAAAAATAGTGCAAATACAAGTATTAAAATAAAATACGCTTTTCTCATTGTTTACATTTTTTGGTAACTTATAAATAAACTCAACTAATTGTGTTTATTCTTCTCTATTAGAGGTATAAATACATTTGCCTTTATTTCTTTTTCAAATATAAAATTATTAATAGGCCTGTCGTATACTTTATGACAGGCTTAACTTTTAATCATCTTCACAAGTAATAGAATAGGTCAAGTCGATTAATTATCCCTCACAATAAACTGAGTTAAAAAACAAGTTATTTTATTTATAAAGCATGGGTTAAAAAGGTTGCACAAAAAGTTGGCAAGTTGGCAATTGATTGAAAACAAATGTTTTAATCTCCATGTGGGACCACTTTATTTTATAATAATTAAATCAAATTTTTCAAAATTTACAATTATAGGGTTCCACATTTTTTCTGTACGTTCTACTAAACGAGACTCAAGTACATTTTGTATCGGGTTCTTCTCTTTTCGTTTATATAATTGTGCTACTCACGAGTTTAATAGTTGCTTAATATCATCCAAAAAAGTTTGAGCTTTTGCCTCTCAAGGGCACTATTAAGGATGGTGGTAATGTGAGTCTTTTTTTACGTCTTAAATTTACTATAAACCTGTATCTTTAGACTTATTAATTAGTCGTTAGTGTTTCAATTCTAATAGAACCCTCAATGAATTCAAAAACTAGAAATAATAGGATATTATTATCCATTTGCATAGCATTGTTTTCTTTCACCACAGTCATTGCTCAAGAGTCTTTAGGCGAGGCTTCGTCTATTAATGATTTTTCAATTGATGCAATTGATTATAACCCTAATGGGATAAAAATTTATGCTTTCAAAAACACGTTAATGTTGAATTTTAAAGAAATGGTAACTGATTTAAAATATGAAGTAATTAACAGTAAAGGGAAAGTCTTGTTAGGTAGAAAAGAGGTTAATGACGTTCAAGAATCTATATTGAATATAAAAAGTTTAAAAAAGGGCATGTACTGGGTTAGGGTGTCCAGCGATTATGTAGAAGATTTTCTAAGATTTTCTAAAAAATAGAATTGCTAATTTTACTTTTTGTCTCCTAGAATAGTTGCTTCATTTAGCAAGAAACTAAATCTTAATCCTATAATTTAGTCTAAACATAATTCTATATTTTTATATCTCAATAATAACCAAACCAGATTATGAATTCAAGACGACATTTTATCAAACAATCTGCAATAGCAGGTGCAGGATTATCAATGATTCCTAACTTAACGTGGGGCTTGTCTAATAAAAACAGCAAAGACGTATTAAAAGTTGGGTTAGTAGGTGTGGGATTAAGAGGGACTAATCATCTTAATAATGTACTCTTAAGAGAAGATGTTTTGGTTACAGCAATTTGTGACATCGATCCTGCAAGAATAGCAATTGCGCTTGACACTATTTCTAGTGCTGGCGAAAAGAAACCAAAAGTATTTAGTGATGGAGAATATGATTATAGAAATTTATTGGATTTAGAAGAAGTAGATGCTGTAATTATTTCTACGCCATGGCTGTGGCATACGCGTATGGCTAAAGATGCAATGTTAGCTGGGAAATATACAGGTTTAGAAGTCTCAGCGGCAAATACTATGGAAGAATGTTGGGATTTGGTAAACACACATGAGCAGACGGGAACTCATATGATGATTCTTGAAAATGTGAATTACCGAAGAGATATTATGGCGGTATTAAATATGGTGAAACAAAATGTGTTTGGTGAGCTGGTCCATTTTAGATGTGGTTATCAGCATGATTTACGTTTTGTGAAATTAAATGATGGCAAAACAGCTTACGGTAAAGGTGTTGAATTTGGTGACAAAGGAATTTCTGAATCCGCTTGGAGAACACAACATTCTCTTTTAAGAAATGCCGATGTCTATCCAACACATGGTGTCGGTCCAATTGCTACCATGTGCAACATAAATAGGGGAAATCGCTTTTCTTCTATAACGTCTAATGCAACAAAAGGAGTAGGCTTACATGATTATATTGTTAAGAATGGAGGCAAAGATCATCCAAATGCAAAATTAAAGTTTAAACAAGGCGATGTGATTACAAGTACGATTGAGACCACGAATGGAGAAACTATAGTTGTAACGCATGATTGTAATTTACCAAGACCTTATTCTCTGGGATTTAGGGTACAGGGATCTAATGGTCTTTGGGAAGTTGATGGAAATAGAATATATATAGAGGGACAATCTAAACCACACCGCTGGGATACGGCAAACGAATGGTTAGAAAAGTATGACCATCCTTTATGGAAAAAATATGGAGAACATGCACAGGGTGCTGGACATGGAGGCATGGATTTCTTTGTGATTAATGCTTTTGTTGAGTCTGCAAAACGAAATATCGCACCTCCCTTAGATGCATATGATGCCGCCGCATGGAGTGCTATAACACCACTTTCGGAAGTGTCTATTGAAAATAATGGTGAACCTCAAGATTTTCCAGATTTTACAAGAGGTCTGTGGGTAAAAAGAAAGCCATATAGTTGGATTAAGGATACATATTAATATTAACCACCAATAGTTATCATACTCCTATTTTGGCCATGTAATTTTGGTTCTTCGAGCTTTTCAAGAGTATCCATGCCGCCACGGATTTTAAATTTTGCTTGTATTGCTTTTTGAATAATGGGGGTAATGTCTTTCCCTTCACGAAGCGGAGTTAATAAATCTGATTCGGTTGATGAAAACAGACAATTTTTTAATTGGCCATTCGCTGTTAACCGAATGCGGTTACAGGAATCACAAAACGGATTAGTTACAGAGCTAATAATAGCAAAAGAACCTTTATATCCTTTTATTTTATAATTCTTGGACGTGTCATTAGGGGCGTCAGCTATTCGTAAGACGTCATTGTTATCAAATGAATCATGTACATAAGTCATAACATTAGCATAAGACACCATTTTGTCTTTGTCCCATTTATTACCATCAAAAGGCATGAATTCTATAAATCGTACTGAAACGGGTAAATCTTTGGTAAGCTTAATAAAATCAATAATTTCATTATCGTTAAATCCTTTAATAAGAACGGCATTAAGCTTAACATTAAACCCCTTTTTGATTAAAAGAAGAATGTTATTATAGACCTTTTCAAAATCATTTCTACGTGTAATTTGGTGGAATTTTTTATCATCTAAAGAATCTAAACTCACATTTATGTTGTGTACGCCACAAGACTTAAATATCTCGATAAACCGGTCTACAATAACTGCATTTGTTGTTATGGAAAGTTCTACAGGAAGTGTGGCTAACTTTTTCAAAATAACATCGGCATCTCTTCTCACTAGGGGTTCGCCCCCGGTTAACCTAATTTTTGTGACACCATTGTCAACAAAGGTTTTGGCAATGGCAAAAATCTCCTCAAAACTCATAATATGAGATTTTGGTGATAATTGTATACCCTCAGCAGGCATGCAATATGTACAGCGCAGATTACACAGCTCGGTCAAAGAAATCCGAAGGTAACTGTGTTTCCTGCCAAATGCATCTTCTAGTATGTTTTGATTGTTTTTCATTAATTATGTCTTGCACCTTTTAATATTCCAAAAACATGTAATACTGATGGAAAGATAGCTTCCATAGATTCTTTTGCACCATTAGTTGATCCCGGCAATGCCAAGATTAAAGTATTGTTAATTGTTCCCGCAACACTGCGAGATAACATAGAGTAAGGCGTACGGTCTTGACCATAACTTCTAATTGCTTCTTCAATTCCGGGTATTTTTATATCAATGATTTCATTTAACGCTTCTGGTGTAACGTCGCGACCTGAAAGTCCAGTGCCTCCAGTAAATATGATAAGATTGACGCCTTTATTTTCGTAAAACTTTACTTTACTTTGAATCACCTCTTTTTCATCTGGAATGATGTCATAAGCCGAAATGTCGACATTGTTTTTTTCTAAATTGGCGATTATCGCCTTGCCAGCTTTATCTTCCTTTTGCCCTGCTGAAATAGTGTCAGAACACACAATAACCGCAGCAGTTAGTTCATTTCGATATCGGTCTTTAAAATCAGATTTACCCCCCTTTTTAGACAGAAGCTTAATATGATGAATTTCAACACTCTTGTCAATGGGTTTTAACATGTCATACATATTTAATGCAACTACAGATGCACCGTGCATGGCCTCAACTTCAACACCCGTTTTATAGATGGTTTTTATGGTGCATGTAACAGTAATTTCTAAGTCGTTAATGTCATAGTCAATCCCAGTAAACTCAATAGGGATGGGATGACAGTCAGGAAGTAAATCGGGAGTTTTTTTAACACCTAGCAAACCAGCAGCCTTACTCATTTCAAACACATTGCCTTTAGGTACAGTGTTATTTTTTATGGCAGTAATAGTTTCAGATTTGCTTACTTTCACAATGGCCTGCGCTGTTGCTATCCGTAAAGTATTTGATTTATTTGTAATATCAACCATATCCCTAAGTATTTACTTTCCACTGATGCGAAGCATCTTCAAAAATTTCTTTCCCAAAAACAGGAGCTTTTGCTTTTATTTCTTCAACCACATATTCCAGAGCCTTAAATACCTCTTTCCGTCTTGGAGAGGATACAAAAACAAATAAACAGATTTCCCCAGATTTAACTGTACCCAAACTATGATAGATATGCATACACGTTAAATTGAATTTTTTAAAAGTAGCCTCACGAATTTCATAAAATTTAGCGTTTGCCATATCTTTGTAAGCGGTATATTCAATAGCCGAAATCACTTTACCATCAATCTTATCTGCTCGTACCTGACCTAAAAATATATTATGTGCTCCAATTGTAGTTTTTGATTGGTGTTTTGCAATCGATTCGCCAATAAATTCAGATGTAATGGCACCATCTTTGAATACGTTTTTTGGCTTTCTCTCTATCATTATATCTTAACTTTTAGTTGATTTATTATTGCTGAAACACCACCTTTTAGGCTAAAGCAATTATTAATATTATGCTTTTCCAATATTTCAACGGCAGTATTACTTCGCACTCCAGATTGGCACATGAGAATATTAGTATTATTAGAACTTATTTTATCTAAGTTTTGCTCAAGTTCCCTTAATGGGATTTGAAGGCAATTTTGTAAACTAAGTGCTGGTTGTTCGTTTGGTTCTCTAACATCAATTAGCTGTATATTATCCATTTGTAAAATGGCTTCTGCGGATATTTCATTTGAATCATTGCTACAAGAATTGGTCACAAAATCGTCTTGAAAATTATCTTTCCGTTCTAATATTTTTTTAAACTCAGCATCTGATTTTTTGATTTTTAATGTTGATGTTTGTGTTGTTCTCGCGTTATAACAGAATAATTTTCCAGCTAGCACATCATCAAATCCTAAGATAATCTTAATCACTTCATTGGCTTGCATTGTCCCAATTATTCCAGATAACACACCAAGTACACCAATTTCAGAACAGTTGGCCGTAGAGCCTTCTTTTGGAGGGTTTGGAAATAAACATCGATAACTTGGACCATTTTGATAGTTGAATACAGATACCTGACCTTCAAACTTATAAATGGCCCCATAAACAATTGGCCTATTTGTAATTACTGAAGCATCATTAATTAAATATCTTGTAGCAAAATTATCCGTACCATCAACAATGATATCATAGTTTTTAAAAAAATCGATGGCATTGTTGTGTGTTAATTTTTCTGGATAAGCGTTGATAGTAATTGTTGGGTTTAAATCTTCCAATCGTTTTTTAGCTGCTAGGGCTTTATTTATCCCTAAAGAGGAGGTCCCAAACAAAATTTGGCGTTGTAGATTGGAGACCATAACGCTATCAAAATCAATAATTCCAATAGTTCCAACACCAGCTGCCGTTAGATATTGCAATATAGGGCAGCCTAATCCACCAGCCCCAACTACAAGCACTTTGGCTTGTAGAAGCTTGTCCTGACCTTCCTGTCCAACATCTGCTAATATTATATGTCTGCTATATCTATTCATAATTTTACCCTCCAGAAAAAGGAGGCAATAATGCAATTTCTGATTCTGTAATTGTAGCATCTCCTGTAACTATTTCATGATTTTGTGCTACTTGAAAATCTTTATCTTTCAGGGCTGGATATCTCTCAAAAAGAACATCTAATAATTCTGAAATAGATGATTTTGAAAAACCTATGATTTCTTCTCCGCATTCTGTGATTTCTGCTATCAATCCAAAATATTTAATATTCAACTGCATTTTTTACATCATTTAATTGTTGAGGTGTATTTATATTTAACACATATTTGTCTAGTTCTGTATTTAGTACGATTGTTTTTGAATTAAGCTGTTCAACTGCAAAACGTAAGCGTCGTTCATTGTTTTGTAACAACACCCAAAACTTATGCACACACTGTTTTTTATAAAGTGCAATTAATGGCATAGTTTTGTTTTGACTTTGCAATTGAATAACATCAATGTTAGGGTCAAATACATCTATAAGCTGTTGCAAAACAAAAGTTTTAATCAAAGGAACGTCGCAACTCACCACTAAGTTGTATTCAGTTTCAGAATGATATAAGCCTGAATATAATCCTGCCAAAGGTCCAGCACCTTTTATTATATCTTCAACCCTTTTATATCCAAATTTGTCGTAAGCAGGATTATTATTTACTATGATAATATTATGAACCAATGGTTTAATAGCTTCAATGATGTGAGACATAAAAGTGGAATCATTCAACATAAGAAAACCTTTATCTGATCCCATTCTGGTGCTTTTGCCTCCAGCCAAAATTATTCCCGATATGTTGTTTTTAGCAATCATTTAAGCAAAATAAAGTTTTATTGATGCAATCATCAATACAAAGGCAAGCATATAACGCAACAGTTTATTGTTAAATTTTTTACTGCCGTAATAACTTCCCAAAAACCCACCAATTAACGCTACTGCAACCAAAACAAACGATTGTGACGAAAGCGAGGCACCAATACTGAATTGTCCAACCAACCCTGAAGCGGAATTTACCCAAATAAATAACGCTGAAACCGCAGCTGCTTCTTTCATTTTACCCCAATGCAGAAGCAAAATAATAGGTGTCAATATAATGCCACCGCCAATACCAATAAGTCCCGAAAAAAATCCAATTATACCTCCAACGGCAAGACCTTGCCAAACAGATACAGGTTTTATAAAATCACTATCCTTACCAAAAACATTTAACATTTTCAGGATAGCAAAAATTAGTAAGACACTTAATATTTTTTTATAGATTGTAGCGTCAACTTCTATCATACCACCTAAAAATGCTAACGGAATGGATGCCATGGCAAATGATAAAAACAATTTTTTGTTAAAATGACCAGCTTTGTAATAATGATAAAACGCAATACCAGCCACAAATAAATTAAGTAACAAAGCTGTTGGCTTCATGGTTTCTGGAGCAAATGAAAATAACGCCATTAATGCCAAATAACCACTAGCACCACCATGACCAACACTTGCATACAAGAATGCAACAATTGTTAGCATTATTAAGAATAACCAAAGATGTTCTATATCAAAAACCACTGTACAATTGCTTGCTTATTTGTTCGTCTAAAAAACTCCAACAGTTTTCATTAATTGTATCAAATGCATTAACCAATTGTTTTCCATAATCAGTCAGCTTTGCACCACCACCACCCTTGCCACCAATAATTGTATTAATTACAGGCTTTTCAGCTCTTTTGTTCACTGCATCAATAAGTGACCATGCTTTTTTGTAAGACATGCCTAACGATTTTGCAGCCTTTGATAGTGAACCAGTTTCGGCAATAGCTTTTAACAAAGCTACGCGCCCTTCACCAAGCAAAATATTGCCATCGGCTTCAATCCAAATTCGACTTTTGATTTTATACTTCATAATAATTAGTTAATAGGAAGAAGATTAACTTCTACATAGTCATTTGTTTTAATTGAAACTGCTGTTTCAGGAAGAAATACCAAAGCGTTTGCCAATGCAAACGTACGCAGCATTGAAGAGTTTTGCCCGTCAAGAACTTCTACCATTTCGTTTGCATAAACTGCCTTTAAAAATTGTGCTCTTTCTCCTTTTTTTGTATAATTTGATTTAGATTTCACCATTATTTTAGGCAATGAAAAATTAACCTGCCCAGATATTTTCTGCAAAGCAGGATATACGTACATATAAAAACAACTTAAAGCGGCGGCAGGATTTCCCGGTAATGCAAATACTGTTGTGTCCCGGTTCTTTCCAAAGAATAAAGGTTTTCCTGGTTTTTGTTTTACCTTGTAAAATAATTGCTCAACTTTTAATTCTTGAAGTGCTTTTCCAACAAAATCATAGTCTCCAACTGAGATGCCTCCGGATACTATAATCACATCATGATTGGAAATCACCTTGCCCAAAACACTTAACGTGTTTTTATAATTATCAGAAACTTTGTATGTAGAGACCTTTTGGTAACCTAAATGTTTAAGAGAAGTAACAAGCATTAAAGAATTACTTTCATAAATCTGCCCATAATTTAAAGATTGTCCGGCTTCAGCCAATTCGTTTCCAGTGACTACAATCGCGATTGTTGGTTTTTTATAAACCATAACTTCTGTAATGCCTAATGATGCCAAAAAAGCTATCGCAGCAGACGTCAATAACGTTCCCTTTTTTAAAGCTATTTCGTCTTTCTTTACCTGCTCTCCAAGAGGCCTAATGTTTTCATTTACCAACACTTCACCATCAATAGTTAGTAATTGATTTTGAACGGTTGTACGTTCTTGCATTATTATAGCATTCGATGTATTTGGAACGGGAGCTCCTGTAAAAATTCTGACGGCCTCACCGATGTTTAATTTTGGTTGATAATTGTCACCAGCTTTAACTTCTCCAATAACTGTATAAGTTTTGTTGTTGTCCAAAGACAACGCATATCCATCCATTGCAGATTGTCTGAAAGGAGGCATGTTGATTGGAGATATAATATCATCAAACAAGACACATCCAGCAGCTTCTGAAACAGTTTTTTTTTCTCTTATTTGAGTTGACTGTATGTTTTTTTGAACAATATGTAAAGCGCTTTCTACGGAAATCATAAACAATCGTTATATCACAACAAATATAGCGATTATTTAAGTTTTAAATGTTAACAATACATAAAAAAACCACTCATAGAGTGGGTTTTAAAACAATTTAATTGTTGGTTTCTTTTATGTAACCCCAACCATCTTGTTGCCTGCTATAAATTTGCACGAGAGGGTTTTTAACAACCTCAACGCCATCAATGAGCATTGACTTATCTGCACCTCCTCTTTTCATTGTAGTGGCACACACTTTAAAAGTTACGTTATTATTATTTGCAAATTTTGAGATATCAGATGAAACTGTTGATTTTTCAACCAAAACCATATTTAAAGACCCACTATATATCACAACTTCAAATTGTGAATCGGGGAAATTCTTTGCCATGGAACTCACATGTCGCATTGCAGATTGATGTGTTGCTTCGTTTGAACTCGTCACATCAAACACCATTTTTATGGATTTTTCTTGAGCAAAAAACATTGTTGTAGCAACTAACATTAGCACTATGGTGAAATGTTTTTTCATTTGTATTGTATTTAGATTATTTGTTATTGCCCTTCTTTAATATAGCCCCAGCCTTCCTTTTGTTTCATAATAATTTCTAGAATGCCGTCCGGTACTGTGGTTACACCAGGGATGAGTTGCTCCTTATCAATTTTGTGTCTTTTCATTGTGCCCTCGCAAACAACAAAAGATATTTTTTCATTTTTTGCAAGTGCTTCCATATCTGTACCAACGGATGATTTGTCTTTTAAAACCATATCAATTGAGCCGCTATACATAACAACTTCGAACTCTGAATCTGGATAAGCTTGAGACATAAATTTTACGTGCCTGACAGCTGCTTGATGTACTTTAACATTGTCGCTCGTGACATCAAAGACAATTTTCACAGGTTTTTCTTGAGCTAAAAGCATTGTAGAAAAGAATAATGCTAATACTATTGTTGTATATTTTTTCATATTATATAATTTTAATAATTATTCTCCTGCAAAAATATACCCACACCCATTTTCTTGTGCTCTTCCTAAGGCCCAAACGCCTGAAGGGACGAGTTGTATACCTGGCAATACACCGCTTACCCAATCATTATAAACTTCGGTTGGATCCAATTCCATTTTTTCTGCCACAGCATTGCTATAAACTTTTGTTGCTAAATCGCAAACACAAAACATAGCACCTCTTTCTTTCATACGTTTAATACCATCTATGCCCGGCAATGGAAAATCGCCTTCTTGAGGTTCGTAATATGGATTTCTCTTTGATGCTGCATTTGTAGTATTATCATTAACACCAAAAACTTCTCCAAGTGGATATTTTTCCCATAAACGATCTTCAAAGGCTAGAGGTATTGCTTCATGCCTTAAAACGGTCATGGCTGTCATATCGTTATCAGTAGTACCTGTACCATTATTTGATAAGTAAAAAGCCCAGTTCCAAATTACCGGAAATCCCCCATGAGGTGTGGAGCCATCATAAACTATACGGTGAGCACCTTTAATGTTTTTAAACCAAGCGTCAGCATCTTCAAATTGAGAATCACTGAATTCCGGCAGTTTTGCATAAACCGGATTCGTAAAAAGAGATAATGTGCTAGCCGTTGCTCCTAGAGCTAACGACCCCAAAAATGCACGCCTAGAGTTAGGAGAAATTGTGTTCATATAATATTAATTTTAGTTGATTACAAATTATGCTTGGCTACATATTCTTAGTAAAGAAGGAGAACCTCAATTTAAGAATAATAATATTACAAGCCTACTAAAAGTTTATAAATCATTAATTTAAATATTGATTTTGAGCGATTTATGTTGTGTTATTTCTTTTTAATAACATCAAATTCTTTCTTGTAGAATGCCATAATGGGCTGAAATGGACCTAACTGATGTTGTTCAACCGAGAACTCATCTAAATATGGAGGATAAGGTGTAGATACAGGCTTTCGTTTAAGGTCGGGAAAGTCAACTTCAAAGTTGGGTTTAATTGGTCTTTTTTGCTGATTGATGTATCCAGCTACATCGTAAGCTTCTTCATCGGTCAAAATTGGAAAATCGTAAGTGGCACCATAAGGCATATTTCCTTTAATAAATTGAGCTGATGTAATTACCCGTGTCATTCCGGCTCCATTATTAAATGAGTTCCCCCCCCAAAGCGGGGGATATTGATAGACATTGGAGTTGGGATATTTTAGGCCTTGACCCTCTTTACCATGACAAACAAAACATTTGGTAATAAATGTGCGTTTACCATTTTCTAAATTCACAGCTCTATCAGGAATCTTTATTTTCACAAAACCCATGCCCTCTATTTTTCCGTCTTGTGGTGCATAACGCCCTAGCCAATCAAGATAACTTATTAAAGCTTTCATTTCTTTTCCTTCTGCAGGGAGAACTCTACCGTTCATGCTACGTTCCATACAGCCATTAATGCGCTCTTCAATGGTGCCCATTTTGTTTTCTCTTCCTCTAAATTGTGGAAAACGTTTAATAACACCAATTAACGGGGCTGAATATGGTTTGGTTCCAGAAAAGAGATGGCAATTGTTACAAGATAAATTGTTACCAGCATAAGCCATATCTTGAGTTCCATTATCTGGGCCAATATAATTAGGAGTATTTTGAAAAAGCTCATAACCATATTTTATGTCTAAACTTTTCTCTGAATCATCTAAGGATGAAACATCATAATTCATGTAAAATAAGCTTGAAGCGTTGGTTTCAAATTCGGTATATTCTTTATCGAAATACCCATTATAACTCATCATGATTAAAATTCCACAAAAGACAATCAAACCACAATAAATATTGATTCTAAATATGATTTTTTTAAAAGCCTTATGGTTACTTTTTACCATATTAGTATGTCTTTTTCTTCGGCAGGATCTTTATTTTTATTTGAATCTAATTTTAACCCAAACCCAAAGTTAACGAATGCGGAAAACTCCTTTTTTTTCAAAGGTGTTAAACTATCGTAATTATAATTAAATGAGGTGTTGAAACTCAAAGTGTCATTTTCATCTAATGATATTTCAAATTGGAGGGCATTAGTTATTCTATAATCACTAAAATCTTTATATAAAGGTTGGTAATAAAGGGTATTTGTAATTGCCAATCTTGTTTTTGGGATATGGCCAGAAAACGAAAAATAAGAACTATGTCTATGATTGTAAAACGTTTTGTTAATGACATTACTTTTTTCTGTTTCGTACATATAAGCGTTCCCTAAGTAAAACCTTATTCCAGTGTCATTTTTACTTTTATCTTGTGCCTTTGACAATGTAATCTTTAGCCTCAATCCTGCTCCTATTAAGTTTCTAGAATTAACATCTTGAATTTGATTTCTTTGGCTTTGAGTAAACACTTCTGCTCTTATTGTATTAGTAAATTCATGGTTATATCTTAAATGAACAAACCATTTATTATCAAAATCTTCACCTTCAGACCTAATCAAATTATAATCACCCATTACAAAATATGTATCTTCTCTATTCTTTGATTTAAAAGTGGCACCAATCCCTGCGCCAATATCATAATAGTAACTACCATTATTGTTTGAATAACTAAAATTAATATTGCTCAACAGAAGATATCTTAAATCATTTGTTTTCATTCTCAAAGCTTCAATATTAACAACTTGAGCAGATAAGGCAAGACCGACAAAACCCAATAGGATTGAAGTGATAAATTTTGTATTCATTAAAACATTAAGGTTGGTTGGTGCATAAAGTTAATTAATTTATTAGAATCGAATAGGCAACTTTTAAACTGCTTAATAATCAATGAATTACATGGTAAAAAGGCATTTTTTTTTAATTTCGTAACTTTAACATACTCAAATCTACTTATTATGTTAAAACAATTATGGTTTAATGTAGAATATGGAATTAACCACGTCTTAGATTTCAATGGTTATGACCACCTTCTCTTTTTAATGGTTCTTACCGTCCCCTATGTATTTAAAGACTGGAAACGTGTATTGATATTAGTGTCAATGTTTACATTGGGACACACATTTTCATTGGTATTAGCAACCTATGATATTGTTAGTCTCAATATTACATTAGTTGAATTTTTAATTCCTGTAACAATTTTTATTGTAGCAGTTTATAACGTATTTACAACAAGAAAAAAGAGCAAAGAACAAAAAGTGGGTATCTTGTTTGTCTCAGCTTTATTTTTCGGACTTATTCACGGTTTAGGCTTCGCTCGTGAATTTGAGATGTTTATAGGCAAAACAGAAAGTAAGTTAGCGCCTCTCATTGAGTTTGCTTTAGGAATAGAAATAGCTCAACTTATAGTCGTTTTTGTAATGCTGTTTGTAGGCTTTTTAGGCCAAACAATATTTAGGTTTTCAAAACGCGATTGGGTAATGGTAATATCTTCTATTGTTATTGGCTTAGTGATTCCAATGCTGTTGCAGAACGAGTTGTTTTCATAATTTATCATAATCGTATTAAATTTTGGTAAAACTTTAACGCATACAGGATGCTTTGTGTATTAAATATGACTGGATAATCATTACTTTTGAAAATCAAGTTAAGATCTTTAAGAATTGAATAATGAAGCTGTAATTAAAATACTATGTAAAAATAGTCGTTAATTTAATTACAAATAAAAATGTCTTGAATGCCAGAAAAAAAACAACTTAAATATGATAAAGCTTACTTAAGAATTGCTGACGAATGGGGAAAATTGTCATACTGTAAGCGTAAACAAGTTGGAGCAATAATAGTAAAAGACCGTATGATAATCTCTGATGGTTATAATGGAACACCAACTGGGTTTGAAAATTTTTGTGAAGATGATGAAGGGTATACCAAATGGTATGTGCTTCATGCCGAGGCTAATGCCATACTTAAAGTTGCGGCGTCTACACAATCTTGTAATGGAGCTACACTTTACATTACGCTTTCTCCTTGCCAGGAATGCAGTAAATTAATTCACCAAGCAGGGATAAAAAGAGTTGTGTTTAAGAAAGCATATAGAGACGATTCTGGGTTGCAATTTTTGACAAAAGCTGGAATTGATGTAAAACATATTAGTGATTTAAGTTAATGCAAATTCAAAAGAAATATTTACCTCTTATTATTGGTGTTGCCATAGCGGTGGGAATCTTTATTGGTGGAAAGCTTAGTTTTACGGATAAATCAGACAGACTTTTTACTTCAAATTCAAAAAAAGATAAGCTAAATAGGCTTATAGACTATATTGACTATGAGTACGTAGATAATGTTAATACAGATAGCATTGTAGACGTTACTGTAAATAGCATTCTTGATAATTTAGATCCTCATTCTACATATATACCTAAGAAAGATCTTCAAAAGGTTACTGAAAACATGAAGGGTGATTTTGTGGGTATTGGGGTTAGTTTTTATACCTATAAAGATACAGTTACTGTAATAAGAGCTTTAGAAGGAGGGCCAAGCAAAAAAGCTGGTATTAGAGGAGGCGATAGAATTGTTGTTGCCAACGGAGAATCTATTTATGGCCCAAATTGGAGTAATGAGTCTGTGGTAAATAAGCTTAAAGGAGAAAAGAATACAAAGGTTAAGCTAAAGGTGTATAGGAGAGGAGAGTCTGAACTTCTTGATTTTAAAGTAAAGCGTAGTGAAGTACCAATAAAAAGCGTGGATGCGTCTTATATGCTTTCTGATGATTTAGGTTATATCAAAGTCAATCGTTTTGCTGAATCGACCTATAAAGAATTTAAAAAGAGTTTAACATCACTTCAAAAGAAAGGTGCAACAAAACTCATTTTAGATTTACGTGATAATCCTGGTGGGTTTTTGGGAATAGCTGAACAGATTACGGATGAATTTTTAGAAGACGATAAGCTCATTTTGTTTACCAAAAACAATAAAGGGAAAATAGCAAAAAGCTTTGCAACGAGCAGAGGGGATTTTGAGGAGGGCGACATATATGTGCTTATTAATGAAAACTCGGCTTCAGCTAGCGAAATAATTGCGGGTGCTTTACAAGACAATGATAAAGGCACCATTGTTGGAAGACGCTCATTCGGTAAAGGACTAGTCCAGCGAGAAATGGCACTCGGCGATGGCAGTGCAATAAGACTCACGGTGTCAAGGTATTACACCCCAACGGGTCGTTCTATTCAAAGATCTTATGAAAACGGCAATAAAGAGTATTATCATGATTACTACAAACGGGTAGATAATGGTGAGCTTTCAAGCGCCAATAGTATTGAAATTGCAGATTCTTTAAAATTTACAACACCTAATGGTAAGACTGTTTATGGCGGAGGTGGCATTGTTCCTGACGTATTTGTGCCAATAGATGAAAAGATGGAAAACACTACAATAACCCGTATTTTAGGTAGTGGAATAATGAGTTATTTCGTTTTTGAGGATTTGGACAAAGACAGAACCCCTTTTGAAAATATGTCTCGAGAAGACTTTATTAATAATTTTGAAGTTACTGATGAAGTTTTAACTCGATTCACAGATTATTTGAATAAAAGGGCACGCTATAAACTAACTTTTGTTGCATATAACGAAGAGGTTAAATTATATCTAAAGGCCACTTTGGCAGAGCAATTATTTGGCAGTGAAGCCTATGCTCAGGTTGTAAATAGTAATGATGCCATGATTTCAAAAATCAAACAGCTCATTGAGAACGCGAATTAAGAATCTATCTTAGTCATGAACCTTGGTGTGCTTTCCATTATTCCAAAGCGTTAGAATATCTGTGGCAACATGGGCTCCACTTCCTGAAGCGATGGCAAACTGACTACGCCAACCGGCTAAGGTTCCGACAACGTACAAATTAGTGTCAACCAAATGATTATCATTTTTTAGCCAAATTCTATTTTTTTCTTTTACAGTTCTAGGATGTGGTTCAATATAGTGGCTTACACCTTTTATATTTAACAAATTAGTATATCCAACTGCTAAAACTACAATTTTAGCTTTGAAGGTTTCTTTTTTTGTGGATACAACAAAATATTCTTGATACTTTGAAATTTGGTTCACTTTTTCGTTTTCATATTGTTGTATGTGCGGGTATAAACTAGAGAGTTGAGACTTCCCACTTTCCAGTATCGAGGCTCCAGTTGTGCCGGGTAAAACGCCCAACACATTATTAAGTAAAGCATTTTGAAGATGTGACGATTTTTGGTGTGTAATAATGGCAATGTTTTTATTAGCGACGTAGGGCCTTCTATGAGCAGAGCCAAGGACTAATGCACAGGACATTCCTGCTGCACCACCACCAATAATCAAAACATCCAACATTCTTATTTCTTTTTAAGAGTGCGTTCAATTTTTTTGGAAACCCTTAAAATAGCCAACAATAAAATAGCACACAAGCCAGCAATAACTGTTATCAAAGCAACAATGCTTTCATCATCAAACGGGTTGTCATAATCAATTTTTGTGAAGTTGAAAATCACAAATATTGCAGCCAATAACATTAAGAGATATGTGAAAAGTTTCATTTTATAAAAGAGCTTTAATGTTTGTTGCAAAAAGCTTCACGGCAATGGCAAGCAAAATTACACCAAAAATCTTTCGTATGATACTAATTCCGTTTTGGCCAATAAATCGTTCAATTCTCGCTGAGGTTTTCAAAACTAAATAAATTAGGATAACATTTAAAACAACTGCAACAATAATGTTTTCTATTCTAAATTCGGCTCTTATTGAGAGCAAGGTCGTTAAAACACCTGGTCCAGCGATTAAGGGAAAAGCTAATGGGAAAATGGAAGCCGTCATTGCACCATTGTCTTCTTCTTTATACAATGTTATACCTAAAATCATTTCTAATGCAATAAAGAACAAAATAAAAGCTCCTGCAATGGCAAAAGAATTTACATCAATGCCTATCAAGTTTAAAATACTCTTACCCACAAACAGGAAGACAATCATTATAATTCCTGCAATAATTGAAGCTTTCTCGCTTTGGATATGTCCTACTTTTTTTCGTAAATCTATAATTATTGGAATGTTTCCAATAATATCTATTACAGCAAACAACACCATAAACGCCGTAAATATTTCTTTAAAATCTAATTCCATGGATTAGTGTTTAATTCTTTTTTGCGCGGCAAAGATCGGTATTTAATATTAATTTGCACCTATAAAATAATAGTAAGTTTTGTTCATTTCTAGCTCTTTTTTTGGCTGTAAATACTGTTATATTTGCAACATGTTTCAATTAGGAAAGACCATAGTTTCAGAAGATATTATCAAGAAAGATTTTGTGTGTAATTTAAGTGCATGCAAAGGGGCATGTTGTGTTGATGGTGATGCTGGAGCACCATTGGATAAAGATGAGGCAAGAATTTTAGAAGATATTTATCCTAACATAAAGCCTTTTCTAAGAGAAGAAAGCATTAAGGCTATTGAAACCCAGGGAAAATATATCACTACAGACGAAGGTGAATTAGAAACCCCATTAATTAATGGTGGAGATTGCGCTTATGTTATTTTTGATGAGCATAACACGGCGCTTTGCGCTATTGAAGAAGCCTATAATCAAGGTGAAGTAACTTGGAAAAAGCCAGTTTCCTGTCATTTGTATCCAGTGAGGGTAAAGGACTATAGTGAGTTTTCAGCTGTTAATTATCATCACTGGCATATTTGTGATGATGCTTGTACTTTAGGAAAAGAACTTCAAGTTCCTGTCTATAGATTTGTAAAAGAAGCACTCATTAGAAAGTTTGGAGAAGATTGGTATATGGAACTTGAAAAAGTAGCGAAGGATATGTCCTAGGTCTCTAGGATTGAAAAATAAATGATTTGTGCGGGTTGCCGATAATATAGGCTGGTGTAATAAAATATTTGGAAAACGGGTATTTTTTTTCTTACCTTTCATACAATATAGTGTTTTTATAATATTTTTTTCTTTATAAGGACAGTATGATATTAAAAATAAAAGTGATTGTGGAGATTCACTTTTTGATTAAATGCTATTAATCAACGAATGAAAAGCCGGAAGAGATTCTGGTTTTTCTAGTTTTATATATTTTCCTTCTTTTCTGGGGTTTTATTCTTTTCTATTTTTCTAATTTTTTTCTTAATTAGCGTTTTTGATTTTTCCTTATTTCACGAGGGGTGTCAATTTTAAAAATCATTTATAATATTGAATAACAGATATTTATACGTTTTTTTCATTAAAGTGAATTGTAAGAAAAAAGACACCTGTTGTTAAGAACTTGTTAACAATGTTTATAACATTGACTTTCATTATCCACTTCCTTTTTGAATATTTGTTAGTCCCAAGTAGAAGCAAAATAGTAGTCCAAATTTATAAAATAAACACCAAATTATGTCGCAACAAACTGAGCCCATTTTACAAGAAAACAAAAATCGCTTTGTAATATTTCCTATTCAACATCATGACATTTGGGAGTGGTATAAAAAACAAGAAGCAAGCATTTGGACTGCTGAAGAAATTGACTTGCATCAAGACATAATTGATTGGGAAGCTAAGCTAAATGATGACGAACGTTATTTTATAAAGCACATACTGGCGTTTTTTGCTGCTAGTGATGGTATAGTGAATGAGAATTTAGCAGAAAATTTTGTTTCTGAGGTACAATATACTGAAGCAAAGTTCTTTTATGGGTTTCAAATCATGATGGAGAATATACATTCTGAAGTTTATTCTTTATTAATTGATACCTATGTAAAAAACGATGTTGAAAAGGATCAACTATTTAGAGCTATTGAAGTATTTCCAGCCATTAAGGAGAAGGCAGATTGGGCGCTACAGTGGATAGATTCCCCAAGTTTTGCTGAACGTTTAATTGCATTTGCAGCTGTAGAAGGCATATTCTTCTCAGGGAGCTTCTGTTCGATTTTCTGGCTTAAAAAACGTGGGTTAATGCCAGGTTTAACCTTCTCGAACGAGTTAATTTCAAGAGATGAAGGTTTGCATTGTGATTTTGCAGTGCATTTACACAATAATCATATAATTAATAAAGTCCCTAAAGATAGAATTACCAAAATATTAACCGATGCATTAGATATTGAGCGTTCGTTTATTACAGAATCATTACCAGCAAGTTTAATTGGAATGAATTCTAAATTAATGACACAATATCTTGAATTTGTGACCGATAGATTGTTAGTAGAATTTGAATGTGAGAAAGTTTACAATTCTACTAATCCTTTTGATTTTATGGACATGATTTCATTGCAAGGCAAGACCAATTTCTTTGAAAAACGAGTTTCAGAATACCAAAAAGCAGGTGTTATGAATAAGGAAGAAGAGAAAGACAAGTTTAGCTTTGATGCTGATTTTTAATTCATTTTTTTGAATTAAAAATCACTCTCATAACAAAAGGAAACTAATAAACTAACTTTTTATAATCATTAAATGCTTCTTTAATCCTTGAATAAGGAAGAACAAGCTCTAATTGATTAAGAACAAAATTAAACCCTTAAGTTTAAAATTGATAATAATCAATTTTAAAACCTAGATTAACCAACTAACCATTTTTCTGAAGGCGTATCAGAAAAAAAATAAAAAAAGATTAAAATATGTTTGTAGTAAAAAGAGATGGCAGAAAAGAACTAATGATGTTCGACAAGATAACCGCTAGAGTTAGAAAATTGTGTTATGGCTTAAATCCTTTGGTGGATCCTTTAAAAGTAGCCATGAGAGTTATTGAAGGTTTGTATGACGGTGTAACAACTAGCGAACTTGACAATCTTGCCGCAGAAATAGCTGCCACTTTAACTACAGCACATCCAGATTACGCGCGTCTTGCAGCAAGAATATCAGTCTCAAATCTTCATAAAAATACTAAGAAAACTTTTAGTGAGGTTATGTCAGATTTATATACATATGTAAATCCGAGAAATGGTAAAGACGCCCCTTTGTTATCTGATGAGGTCTATAAAGTTATAATGGACAATAAAGACAAATTGGATTCTACCATTATTTATAATCGTGATTTTGGTTATGATTATTTTGGGTTCAAAACTTTAGAGCGTTCCTATTTATTAAAGCTTAATGGTGAAATTGCAGAACGCCCTCAGCATATGTTGATGCGTGTTTCAATTGGAATTCATTTGGAGGATTTAGATGCCGCGATTGAAACGTATGAGCTGATGTCTAAAAAATATTTTACGCACGCAACGCCTACACTTTTTAACGCAGGTACGCCAAAACCTCAAATGTCATCTTGTTTCCTATTAACAATGAAAGACGATAGTATTGATGGGATTTATGATACATTAAAGCAAACAGCCAAAATTTCGCAATCAGCTGGAGGAATTGGACTTTCTATTCACAATATACGTGCTACAGGAAGTTATATAGCGGGTACAAATGGTACCAGCAATGGTATTGTTCCTATGCTTCAAGTATTTAATGATACTGCACGTTACGTAGATCAAGGAGGTGGAAAGCGTAAGGGAAGTTTTGCTATGTATATTGAGCCGTGGCATGCCGATATTTTTGATTTTTTAGAGTTGAAGAAAAATCACGGGAAAGAAGAAATGCGGGCTCGGGATTTATTTTATGCAATGTGGATTCCAGATTTATTCATGAAGCGTGTACAAGAAGATGGGGAGTGGACGTTGATGTGTCCTAACGAATGCCCAGGATTATGTGATGTACATAGCGAAGAATTTGAAGCTTTGTATATTGGCTATGAAGCAGCAGGAAAAGGGAGAAAGACAATTAAGGCCCGTGAACTTTGGGAGAAAATCACAGAATCTCAAATTGAAACAGGTACACCTTATATGCTTTATAAAGATGCTGCTAACCGTAAATCTAATCAGAAGAATTTGGGAACCATTCGTTCATCAAATTTATGTACAGAGATTATGGAGTATACATCTCCTGATGAAATAGCTGTTTGTAATTTGGCATCTATAGCCTTACCTATGTTTGTGAAGAATGGTGAATTTGACCATAAGGAGTTATTTAAAATTACTAAGCGCGTTACTAAAAACCTGAACAAGGTAATAGATAGAAATTACTACCCGGTAAAAGAAGCTGAAAATTCTAATTTTCGTCATCGCCCAATTGGTTTAGGCGTACAAGGATTAGCAGATACATTCATTAATTTAAGAATGCCTTTTACTAGTGATGAGGCTAAAAAATTAAATAAAGACATATTTGAAACACTATATTTTGCTGCTGTAACCGCCTCTATGGAAGAAGCAAAAGTTGATGGCCCATATCAAACTTATGAAGGTTCACCAATAAGTAAAGGGGAATTCCAATACAATCTTTGGGGAATAAAAGACGAAGAATTGAGTGGTAATTGGGATTGGGCAAAACTACGTAAGCAAGTACTTAAAAATGGTGTTCGTAACTCATTATTAGTAGCGCCAATGCCAACGGCCAGCACGTCTCAAATATTGGGTAATAACGAGTGCTTTGAACCATATACCTCTAACATTTATACGCGACGTGTACTATCTGGAGAGTTTATCGTAGTTAACAAACATTTGTTAGAAGATTTAGTTGAGCTTGGCCTTTGGAATGATGACCTCAAACAAGAAATCATGAGAGCAAATGGTTCTGTACAAGGCCTTGATATTATCCCCCAAGATATCAAAGAACTGTACAAAACCGTTTGGGAATTGAGTATGAAAGATATTATAGATATGTCTCGTCATAGGGGCTATTTTATAGATCAATCACAATCACTTAACCTATTTATGGAAGGTGCTACAATGTCTAAATTGACATCGATGCACTTTTATGCTTGGAAAAGCGGCTTAAAAACAGGAATGTATTATTTACGTACCAAAAGCGCAGTAGATGCGATTAAGTTCACTTTAGATAATAAGAAGAAAGAAGAACCAGTTGCGGCTGTAGTTGAGGTTTCTAAAGCCGTGGTTGCCGCAGCTGAAGAAATTGTAGTTGCACAACGGGAACAAGCTGCTAAAACGGCGGTTAAGTTTGCCCAAAAAGGCGGCGAAGTACAAGCAGAACCAATGTCTACTGAAGAGATGAAAGCGTTAATTGCACAATCAAAGGACGGGCAAGGCGATGATTGTTTGATGTGCGGATCGTAAGAAAATTGGGCAACTGATTAGATTTGAAAACCACCTCGAAAGAGGTGGTTTTTTTATTTTATTATTTCTTGTATTTTGGTCAAAAGGTTTAACGGGCTGACATTTATCATTAAAAATGATTAAACAAATCCTTATTATTAGACCTTAATTAATTTAAATAGTAGTCGACAGAAACTAAAAATATGATTAGAAAAACCATATTCTTTGTACTTCTAACTGTGCTTGCAGTTATACTCTATTTTAATCCAAACTTTAAAACAATTGCAGCAGGTGTTGCTATTCTTCTTTTTGGAATGATTATGTTAGAAGAAGGGTTTAAGGTTTTTACAAAAGGACCACTTCAAAATTTATTAAAAAAAGCTACAGACAAACTATATAAAAGCATCTCTGTAGGAGCATTTATTACTGCGTTAATACAATCTAGTTCTTTAGTTTCAGTAATAACAATTTCTTTTATAAGTGCAGGTTTAATAAGCCTATCAGGAGGATTAGGATTAATTTTTGGAGCCAACATTGGTACAACAGCCACAGCTTGGTTAGTTGCTGGTTTTGGATTAAAAATTAAAATATCTGCTTTGGCAATGCCAATGCTAGTATTCGGAATTATTTTTTCTTTTCAAAAAAAGAATAGCTTAAAAGGTATTGGTAGTGTGTTAGCGGGACTTGGATTTTTCTTTTTGGGGATTCATTACATGAAAGAAGGATTCGATGTATTTAAAGAATATATTGATCTCACACAATATGCAATTCCTGGGTTTTTAGGTGTTATTGTGTATACAGGAATAGGAATTATAATAACGACTATTTTGCAATCGAGTAGTGCTACACTGGCATTAATTTTAACTGCTTTAGCAGCAGGACAAATTGAATATGAAAATGCGTTGGCTTTAGCTATTGGAGCAAATGTAGGCACTACAATCACTGCGGTTTTAGGTTCTTTAAGCTCTAATATAGCTGGGAAAAGATTGGCTGGAGCACATTTAATTTTCAATGTAGTTACTGGAGTTGTGGCTTTAGCTTTAATTTATCCTCTGGCGAATTTAGTTAATAAAATATCTGAGTTGGTAAACATTGGCGCAACAGATTACACCTTAAAATTAGCATTGTTTCATACTATATTTAATGTTCTTGGGGTTATTATTATGATTCCATTTATTAAAAAATTAGAACGTATTTTATTAAAATTCTTTAAAGAACGAAAAGATAAAGATGTCCATGAACCAAAATATCTTAATGAATCGGTTTTAGAGTTTCCAGGATCGGTTATTTCCTCATTAATAAATGAATCGAAATATTTATATAAAAATGCCATTTTCGAAATTGTTGCCCATGCATTAAATATTCATAGAGACGATATAAAATCTGGTGAAAAGGTTAAGAATATAGTTAAAAAATCTCATGAAGATTTAAATATAGATATTGAGGATATTTATTATAAAAAAGTGAAAACAATTTATGGTGAAATTATTAGATATGCTACTACCGCCGAAAACAAATTAAAACTGAATGTAAAGCAAACAAATGCAATTTCAGATATTAAAATTGCTAATCGTAGAATGATTGAAATTATTAAAGATGTAAGAGAATTAAATAAGAACATTACCCTGTCATTAGTCAGCAATAATAAGTATATGCTGAAAGAATATGATGGATTTAGAAAAAAAATCACCAAAGTATTACGGATTATATATTTATTCAGAAAATCAGAAGATTCTGATGTGTATGCAAAAAAGCTAATTCAATTAAAAAAAGAAGCGAAAGAAAATATTAGACATAGCAATAAATCTATAGATAGATTAATTAGAAAAGATTTAATTAATGCCGAAATGGCATCGTCTCTATTTAACGATTTTACCAACGTAAATGAAATAATTAAAAAATTAATTGAAGTTGCAGAGTTACTATATGGGAAAAAAGATACGCTCTTAGAAAACGGAGATTCTGAATAATAAAAAAGCACCTCTAAGAGGTGCTTTTTAAATCATATCTATTTTTTAATAATTATGTGTCAGTATTGGTAGTATTTTCATCCTCAGCATTATCATCGTCCTTAGCAAGGATTTCCTCATCTAAAGTAGGAATTGTTGCTGGCTCTACAGAGCTATCATGAGCACCATGATATTCTTCAAGTAAGTTCATTATAGCATTTAATAAGTCTTTGGTTTCTAGTAATAAACTGAAATAGAGTGTTGTATTTTTTGGACTTGACTCGTCTGTTCGCGTACGCTCTACCTGCTTTTGTATTTTCTCTTTTACCAATGCATAAACCTCAGCCTTTTTATTGATTATAGCACCAATTTGCTCAAAAGAACGCGATTTAAAAGCCGCTTCTGTATCAAGAAACAAGACTTCTAATTTATCATCAATGGCTTTCAACTCCTTAACTTGGCTAAATTTTAACTTCGTATGATTATTGTTAATATGCTTATGACTCACTTTAGAAATATATCCTAAAGACTGTGTTATATCTTGAAGATAACCTAAAATATTGATGTAGAAATTACTTGCACCCAAACTAGACTCGTCTAGATTTTTTATAAAATAGAAAATATTATCACGTAAAGCATCAACTTCATCTGATAGCTTAAGAACTTGTTTCTTACTCTTTTTAAGTAAGGTCAAATCTTGTTTAGCTAAGCCCACAATTGAATTAGAATAAATTCGGTTTCCACGTTTTACTACATTCGCAATGTTTTTCGCACTTTCTTGAATCACACCCTGAATAGAACTGCTCTCGGCATTCTCTAGGAAATCTTCTTCTTTAGTTAAACGAGATTTTTTTCGATGAGAAACGTAATTTCTGCTTAATAGTAGCACAGCAACAAATAATAAAACAGCTATCGCAGTTGGGCCGCCTAAATTAATTAAATATGCCATTACAGCTGCAGCAATGAATGCGCTAATGGCTGTAAAGAACCATCCACCTATTACATTTAACACCCCAGCTACGCGATACACTGCACTTTCACTTCCCCACGCTCTATCCGCTAATGAAGTACCCATAGCTACCATAAAAGTAACGTAGGTAGTTGAAAGCGGTAATTTATAAGAAGTTGCAATAGATATTAATACACCTGCCACCATTAAGTTTACGGCAGCTCTTACTAAATCAAATGCAGGTAATTCATGTGATTTATCTTTAGCTAGTGTAATCACAGGTTTTTCAAATTGCTGTTCAATTTTATCTTGCCATGACTCAGGTAAAATGTAAGAGGTCATTTTTGAAGAGGCCATTGCAAATCTCACAAACCCTCTAGATAACCAGTTAGGTTGAAACCTTTCTTTGGTTTCGCTTTGACTTGATAGGTCGATTGATGTTTGTACCACATTTTTAGCTTTGCTTGAAAACCATAATGTTAAGACCATTATCATACCAGCAATAAATAATAACAACGTTGGTGTTGGTACTTTTGAAGCCAAAACTTCCATACTAAACTCTGTGGCTGGTATACCTGATGCTACCCAGGCTTCATAAGATTGCCATGCAGCAATAGGGACACCAATAAAGTTTACTAAATCATTACCTGCAAAGGCTAAAGCCAGGGCAAATGTACCGACGATAATAATTAGTTTATAAATATTTGTTTTAAGATACTCAATGAGTACAAATGACAATAATGACCAAAAAACTAAACTTATCCCAATAATTGGTAATACTTGAGCTTCTAAAAAATCTTTAATAGTAGCTCCGTTTATAATGTCAAAACTTTCTTTAGCAATATCGGCACCTTTAATACCTTTCATTAAAATAAAATAAACCATTGCTGTTAAGGCAACACCACCGAATAATGCACCAACCCAATTTGCTTTTTTCTCAAAGTTATAAGACAATAATAGTCTTGAAACCCATTGCACAAATGCTCCGACCGAAAAGGCAACAATGACCGAGAGAAGAATACCAAAAATTATTTGTGTAGCCTTTGATGTGTTTATATAAATAACTAAATCAGAAAAACTTCCTCCGTCAGCCCCAATTTTTATTAATGCCATTGCAACCGCGGCACCTAATAATTCAAATACAATAGAAACTGTTGTAGATGTTGGCATTCCTAAGGTATTAAAGAAATCAAGCAGAAGAATGTCGGTAATCATAACTGCCATGAAAATGTACATAATCTCATCGAACATGAACTCTCCAGGGTTAAAAATTCCTTTCCGTGCAACTTCCATCATACCACTAGAAAATATTGCACCACAGGCAATACCAATACTGGCGACAATCATAATGGTCCTAAAAGAAATAGCTTTTGAACCAATAGCGGAGTTTAAAAAGTTAACGGCATCATTACTTACACCCACGACCAAATCAGCAACAGCTAAAAGGCCAAGTGCAACAATCATTAATAAGTATATATTTTCCATAGTTAGTTATAAAATGTTTGCAAATATCTATAGTGAATTTTATTGCAACGTTATGTAATTGTTATATTTTTTCATTAAAAATGAATATCAAATTGTAGTCTATACATTAGTTGACTATTCCCACCAGCTAAGTCTAAATAACTTATATCAGATTGCACTTTCAAACTATGTCCACCGATATATTTTGAAAGCCCCAGTGTATATTGTTGTTCTTGGTCTTTACCAGTTATTGTCTTGTCAAGTTTAATATTGGTATACCTACCTGATATTTCCCAATCACTTTTACATAATACTCCAGTTTGTAAGTTTAAGCCTTTACCAACTTCGACAACATCGCCGGTCAATGTACCATCACCATTTCTTGCGAAAGGATCTTTGGCATTCCTATCTGCATACTCTGCCATTAAGGAAAAGCCTTTATATTTAAACATTGCATCTACAAATAGGGTATTAATATTTGTTTCATGAAAACCAGTATCTGTTTCCATATAAGACCCTTGGTTACTTCTGTTTTTAACAGCATTGTTGTTGTGGTCATATGTTATGCCTAAAGCTAACTTTGGAGTATTTTCACGTTTTAAATCAGACCCTTTATAATCACCTTTACTAGAGAAGTTTCCCATTGGCAACAATTCTATTCGTCCAGTGTATTGGTGTCCTCCTATATTTCCAGTAGTAACATTTCTACCTTCACCTTGAGCTATCGAAAATATTTCTTTGATAACAAAATCATTGGACAAGTTAAAATGATGCCTAAGTTGTATACCTAAATCACGATCTATATTGAATCTACTATTTAAAAGTGAACGATCTACTTGTTGTAAATTTGCAGAGGAAATGACACGTTCTCTATTTCCTGGAAGCTTAGTTTGTCCGAACCAGAGTTCGAAGTTTTCATAGAAATTCCATTTAATAACTGCATCTAGAATATATCTTGGAGCATTATTTGTGAATTCTGAAGCACCAGAAATATCTCTATTTGACAATCCCAATTCTAATTTGTATTTAAGTTTAGGGCTAAAGGCATAACCATCAAATTTTAATCGTGAGCGTCTTACTAAAAAATTAGATTCGTTACTTTCTCCTTCTTCCCAATTAGAGATTGCTAAAAACTGCATTCTTGCTCCAATCTTCATGGTCCAAGAACTATCTTGCCCAACAAGATTAAACAACCCCTTTCCAAATTTGGGAGAAGATGTTTCTTGAGCATTAATAAAAACGAAAGTAAAAAGAGCTACAGCCGAGAGCGCTAGTTTAAGTTTCATATTGAGTATTAGTTTTTGTCATTGCAAATAACTAAAACCAATGTTAACTAAATGTTTCCTGAATATTATGTTTAGATAAAAAAAAGACTGCCTTGGTCAAAGGCAGTCATTAGAATTCATGATAATGTAGTCGACAAAAACTAATAGATTATATGAAATACTAATTGATTTGTCTTAAGACATGGCAAATATGCGATTCTAAAATAATCTTAGTGTAACGCTAATATTAATTAAACATTAAGTTTTACATGTTTGCATTAAAGAATAAAGAAATGAAAATCAGTTAAATACGTCTTCAATGTTAAATTAATGTTATGTAAATATTGCGTTAGTGTTAATTAATTATTAGCTTTGTTAGAATAAATTAAATCCCATAATTATGAAGAACATATTTTTTGTTTTTGCCTTTTTAATTACTGTGGTATCTTTTGCTCAAGTAAAGAGAGATTTAAAACTTAACAATGACACAAACTTAATTGATGTTGTTTATTATCATGACAATGGTGTTGTAAGCCAAACCGGATCTTACACTTTAGATGGTAAACTACAGGGCGAGTGGTTGAGTTTTAATGCAGAAGGTAAAAAAGTTGTTATTGGGAATTATGATAATGGTAAAAAAGGCGGCAAATGGATTCACTGGATTGATGGTGTCCCAAAAGAAGTAAATTATGTTAATAATGTAGCTTCACTATAGATTATAAAATAAAAAACTAAAAAAAGCATCCTAAATTTAGGATGCTTTTTTTATAAAGATATATGAGTTGTTAATTAATTACCAATAGTCCAGTTTGCTCCCCAGGTTGCATAGTCGGTACCAATTCCGTTTCCGTCGCCAGTGATAAAGTCTGCTTCAGTAAATGTTTCACCAGTATCATTCTTCATTTTTGTAGTCACATCTGTAAAAGTTACATTAGTAATATCTAAGTCGCCATTTATGACACCTGTACCGGTAGGATTGTCACTATCTGCTCCAACATCACCATCAAGATCAAAACCTTCTTCAAAACCTTCAATTAAAATATTATCAAAGATACCTTGTGTTCCTGCTCTTAATCTGATAGCTTCACTTCCAGTTCCAGAACCCAAACCAACAATAGTAACATCTGACACCATAGGTTTAGACCAGAATTTTGGGTTAGAAAGATTTCCTATATCAGTATTGTAGCCATCACATTCAAAACCTTTATCATGGTCAGCACCATGCTTTACATAGGCATTTGTTACAGAACCTGAAAAACCTTCAGTCCAGTCTATAGAGTCATCTTGACAGTTTATTACTACGGCATGATTAACGTCTACTGTTCCTCCAAAAAATTCTATACCATCATCAGCACCTTCGTACGCTTGAATATAATCAACTGTAGTTCCAGAACCAACACCATAGAATGAGAATCCGTTATTTTCAGATGAGCCATCTGCAGCACCACCAGAATATTCAACACGAACATAACGAATAATTCCTGAGCTATCAGCAGTTTCAGTACCACCGTATGGTAGGCTTCCAATTTCAGAAGTAGAAGTTGCATTTCCAGTTACAGAGTTAATAGGTGCTTTTCCTAAAACAATTAAGCCTCCCCATTGTCCAGCAGCTGGATTTGAAGAACCAGATGTCATCACAATTGGGTTAGCAGCAGTACCATTAGCAATAATTTGTGCGTCTTGTGATATAGCAATATATACATCTGCCCCTGTTGCTACAGATTTAATAGTAACACCTTCTCCAATAATTAAATTCGCGCCATCTGCCATAATAACTGGACCGCTTATTGTGTATGTTTTATTTGCATCTAGTACTAAATCAGAAGAATATTCAGCTGCATTTATAGCAATTTCTTCGTCTGAACTACCACCATCAGTTCCACCTCCGTTGTTGTTAATTACACTATTATCTGTGATGGTAATATCTGCAGTATCATCTGTAGAGCAAGAGTTAAATGGCAATGCCGTAAGTGCCAATCCTAATAATAAATTATTTTTCATCGTTTCTAAGTTTAATTTTATTCGTTCTTTAATTAATTGTGTTTAAAATTTATATTTTAATTGTAATCCTATATTTATTCCTTTTTTGTAGTTTGAAACATCTTTCCCGTTTGGTGACGTTACAACAATATCTCCTTGAGTAGTTTCTCTAATATATTTGACACTAGAATCCAATAGATTTTTTGCAGCGACGTTGATTTCGAAATTTTCGCCTATTTTATTTTTTAAAATGAAATCCAAGGTTGGGATTCCTTTTTCAATGACATTACCTAATTGCCCAGAACCCAAAGCATCTATTCTATCTGAAAAATAAGAGAATGCCATAGTTGCAATAGGTTTATAGTTATCAAAAGAGGCTGGCGAATAATTAATATCTGCATTTACAATGAGTGGTGATGCGCCTTGTAATTCTTCTTTATTATTTGCAAAACTTACATTAAAGTTACTTCCAACAATATCACTGTATAAATCTTGTTGGGTATGCATATATGTAGCGTTTAAGCCAAAAGAAAGTTCAGGATCACCATCCTCATTGGTAATAATGTTTTTTCTAATTTCTGCTTCTATACCATATATTTGGGCTTTGTCTCCAGTTCTAAAGAAACGTTGCGTACCTGTTGCATCAAATGCTACTACTTGGTTTACAGGGTCTTCAATTTGTTTGTAGAATGCGCCAAGCGATATAAGCTCTGATTTTGTTACGAACCATTCGTATTTTAAATCCAGATTTAAAATTTTAGAGTAAGAAACATCTTTTACATTGGAATAGGTTTCGCCGGGTTTTTGCCCTAATAAATCAGGGTTACCACCAATACGTTGTGACACACTTTCATAAACAAAAGGAGCAACTTCTTTAAACTCTGGAAGTGAAATAGTTTTACTAGCAGAAAAACGCAAGTTTTGATCATCGTTTAAAGCATACTTAATACTTAAACTTGGTAAATACAATACATCAGATGCTTCAATGTTATCATTACCATTTATACCTAAATTAATGACATCATATTCAATGTATTGTTTAAAAGATTCTACTCTTAAACCAGGAACAAAAAGCCATTTTTCGCCCAAATTAATTTCGGCATTTAAATAGCCAGCATAGATATCTAATTTTCCTTTGTATGTGTTTTCAGATAAGCCCGGTCTATTAGTATTGCTAAGGTTTGGATAAGGTTTAATAACCTTTATTTCATAAGTACCTAGATTATCGCTAAGATTTAAATTGTCTAATGTGAAAAAATTATTTAGGTTATTAACATCTTCTATCCCACTATTATCAGTAATATCATAACCATATCTAACATTATCAAAACGACGTTCTTTGGTTCGTCCATTATACCCAACATTTATTTTTACTTTTTCTGAAGTTTTATAGGCTAAGTTTATTCGACCGTTTAACTCTTCATCTTTTATGTTTTGGAAATAACGTTGATTATCAAAATCTACATTGCTATAAAAAACAGGATTAGTTACAGGGTCATTATCTAATGCATATTGATAGTTTTCAAAACTTAAACGCTTTCTGTCTGGTTCGTGAGCATTAACATAATTATGTCCAAGTCCCCAGTCTACATCTATCTTATCAAATTTATGAGTCCCAATAAGTTGGTTTACATAAATTAAGTTTTCATTAAATTGAATATTTTGTTGGAAGAACCCTTCATCTGTATTGGCAATTGCATCTCTATTTCTACCTTTCCCGTCAATGCCAAAATAACCAACTTTATCTGACGAGCTATTTACAAACAAAGAGTTAAATTTAATAGCGCTACCGCTGTCTATTGCAAAATTAATAGATGCCATTGCAGTAGTTGTTGTCCCATATTCAAACTCTTCAGCTTGATCAAATGCCTTTTTTTCAACATTTGTATAATCTATTGAAGACCCTTTTCTATATTGATAATCGTTTTTAAAAGATCCTGTACCGTAAAAACTAAGTTTAGAACCGTTTTTAAAATTGAACGACTTCCCAAAAGAGCCGCCAAAACTAGTATTTATTGGCGTTCCTGCATTAATAGGATCAAATCCATGTGATAAAATTACAGCAAAAGGGTCGTGTGCATATCGGTTATAAAAACCAAAATGCCCAGTGCCTTCACTTCTAACAAAATCCTTACTAACCGCATTAGTATTAAATTCAGATCCAATTCCAAAATCAAAGAACCCAAAACCAGTATAGTTTTTTGAAGAGATGTCTACATTTCCAGCGGAGAAATCACCGTAAACTTTTGATGAATAGGCTTTACTAATAGATACGTTTTCAATAACATCTGATGCAAATAAGTCTAGGTCAATATTCTTCTTGCTAACATTGTTTGATGGCAAAGACAAACCGTTCATGGTTGTGTTTAAATATCTATCCCCAAGACCACGGACATAAACATTACTAGAACCTTCTTGTTTTGAAACTCCTGAAATTTTTGTCACCGCCCCAGCGGCATCACTAACACCTTTTCTTGAAAGTTCTTCGGCGCCAATACTTTGTTTAATTTCTACAGCTTTCTTTTGTTCTAATAAAAGTGCTACCTCACTTTCTCTTTTGGTTGTAGTTTTTATAATAACTTCGTCTAACGATGCAGCACTAGCACCCAGGGTTACATTCATCTCTGTTATTTTTCCTGCTGCAATCTGAACAACAATTTCTTGAGTTTCATAACCGACAAAACTATATACTAAAGTATAAGACCCAACATCTAAATCTTCAAAAGTGTACAGGCCATCAAAATCTGATATTGTTCCTTTAGTTGTCCCTTTCATTAAAATACTAGCAAATGCTAATGGCTCATTGTTATATTCTTTATCTGTTAACTTTCCAACTACTGACCCTATCCCTTGGGCATAGGAAAATGTAGTGGTAAACAGAATAAATAATAATAATAAATTTCTCATCGATTTCTATATAATTTCTTGTGGCAAAGAAACCACTGTATTGTAAATACCGTGTTACCTATACATTAAACAACTGTCATAAAAGTGTTAGGATAATGTTATCATAATATTGAATATGCAGGCAATTAGTTACAATTAATTAACATGAAAAATAAATTTTTTGAATATGTCGATTAAGGTTAAATCGTTATACTGGGCGCAAAAAAAAACAGCTTTCGGTTTTTAGGCGCAAGCTGTTTTTTAAAAGTCTTATTTTAAGGTATAATCCTAAAATAATATAAATTATAAATTTTAGTCGTTTGTAGTAATCGTGGGGTCGCTTTTATCAGCACTTGCAACAGCTAATAGCTCAGCAAGAGATACAGAGCTTGCACCTAAAGACATTGTAATCTGAGTCTCTTTACCAGAGGCAATTTCTGTTTTTGCTTCTCGGGTTTCATATCCAACAAAACTATATACTAAAGTATAAGTGCCGTCCGCTAAATTATCAAATTGAAATATGCCATTTTCATCAGTAAAAGTATCTTTACCTGTTTCCTTAATTGAAACTTTTGCAAATGTTAGAGGGTCATTATTAGATTCAATATCCATTACAATGCCGCCAATAGAACTTGTCTGTTGTGCAAAAGCAAATGCAGTAACAAAAAAGGCAGATATAAATATAATACGTCTCATTTATGATATCCATTAAATTCACAGCAAATAAAGCACTTTGGTATAATCATAACGTTATGTAAAGATTAAACAACCGTAATTAAAATGTTACCTTAATGCTATCAAATATTCGTTGAAAACTTAATAGTAAGTCAAACTATTAACAATATGTTTTTTGCTTAATTTAATTATCTTGCAAAAGCTTAATGATTACTATGAACTGGGAACAATTACTATCCTTAAAACGCTTTGGAGATACTAATAAGCGCTTGCGAAACGAACAAGATGAAACACGGTTGGGTTTTGAAGTTGATTACGACCGTATTATTTTTTCTTCAGAATTTAGAAGCCTGCAAGATAAAACCCAAGTTATCCCATTATCACAAACAGATTTTGTACATACACGATTAACACATAGTTTAGAGGTGAGTGTCGTTGGCCGATCTTTAGGAAGACAGGTAGGGCAAAAAGTATTGCAAAAGCATCCTCATTTAAATGCCGTTCATGGTTATCAGGCTAATGATTTTGGAGCTATTGTAGCATCTGCCGCTTTGGCACATGATATTGGAAATCCACCATTTGGCCATTCGGGAGAGAAGGCTATTGGACATTATTTTAATGATGGGAAAGGCAAACAGTATGCCAAGCAATTGACTCAAAAAGAATATCAAGATCTTTGTGATTTTGAAGGCAATGCCAATGGTTTTAAAATAGTAACGCAAACCAGAAAAGGCAGAGAAGGAGGGTTGCGACTAAGTTATGCCACGCTTGGAGCCTTTACTAAGTATCCTAAGGAGTCTTTACCAAAAAAAGAAACAACTCATATTGCAGATAAAAAATATGGTTTTTTTCAAAGCGAAAAAGATGAGTTTATTGATGTAGCAACCGAACTTGGGTTAATACAAACCAGAACAGGAAATGATATAAGCTTTATGAGGCATCCTTTAGCATATTTGGTGGAAGCGGCCGATGATATTTGTTATACCATAATCGATTTTGAAGATGGGATTAACCTAGGGTTGATACAGGAAGAGTTCGCGTTAGAATATCTTATAAATTTAGTTAGAGATACTATTAATACAAGTAAGTATAATTCATTAGACAATACCCAAGATCGAGTAAGTTATTTAAGAGCTCTTGCCATTAATACCTTAATTAACGAAGCCGTCGCAGTTTTTATGCAAAATGAAGAAGCAATTTTGGATGGTAGTTTTTCTACGGCCTTATTAGATAAGAGTAAATATGAAGCTCAAATTAATGACATCTTAAAATTAAGCGTTAGCAATATTTATCAATCTAAAGAGGTTATTGATAAGGAAATATCTGGTTATGAAGTCATAACAAAACTACTTGATACTTTTATACCTGCAGTAAATAATTTGCACTATGGTAAAGCGTCTAACTACGATAAGTTGATTACAAAGACCTTACCAAAAACCATTAGTATTGATAGTGACCAACTCTACAATCGCGTACTGAGCGTTTGTCATTATGTCTCTTTATTATCAGATAGTAATGCGGTTTTAACTTATAGAAAATTAAATGGATATAATTTTAATTAAATATGAAAGTGTTTTTTTCTTAACTTTAAAACTTATCTACATAAACTAAACTACAATTACATCAACTATGAAGAAAAAATTATTTTTTGTAATACCAGTAATGGTATTGACTATTTGCGCATTTTTTTATTTCAATGCAAACACTGACACTACACAGGAGCTAACCGTTGATGAGCTAAGAACGCAGCATCAAAAATTTATAGATAACAGCCCTTTTAAAGAAACCGTAGGGCTTTCAAAAAAAGAACGTAAGTCTTTAGGCCTACCACCAAATGCATATAACGAACAACTTTGGCAAATGACAATGTCTCCTATAACAGGAAGACCAATGCCAGAGCGTGTTGCAGAAGTCCAAGCTAATCTTAGATATGAGCGATCCATCTCAAGAGGTGTTGGAGGAGATGGTTCCAATCCATGGATAGACAGAGGACCCAATAATCAAGGAGGAAGAACTCGCGGTATAATGTTTGACCCTAATGATGTTGGGGCAGGAAACGGAGATGGGACAGATTATAATCGCGTTTTTGCTGGCGGCGTATCTGGTGGTTTATGGGTGAATAATGATATCACAGATGCTAATTCTTCATGGACTCAAGTGTCAGGCCTCGCTGCAAATATTGCTGTTACTGTTATTATTTCTGACCCCAATACTTCTACTACTTTTTATATAGGAGCTGGGGAGTCTTATACACAAGGAGATGCTATTGGGAATGGTATCTGGAGATCTACAGATAGCGGTGTTACTTGGACAAGTGTTTTAGCAGCTTCTACAGGCACGAGTAATCCTTTTCCAGGTGGTTATGATCAAGTAGTTAAAGGAATTTTTTATATTAATGATCTTGTTGCTAGAGATGTAGGAGCCACTACGGAGTTATTTGCATCAGTAGCAGGAGCTTTTTTTAAACATGGAGCTAATGCAAACCAAAATCAATTTCATGGAATTTTTGATCAAGGGTTATATAAATCAACTGATAGTGGTGCTAGTTGGGGTATAATAGCTGGCTTAAATATAAATCCAAACGATATTGAGATTGACATCAATAATAATGTTTGGGTGGGCACTACTTCTGGCAATGGGGTAACAGGCGGAGAGATACATCGTTCAATAGATGGAGCTACTTTTGCAAAAATGGGGACAATAACAATAGGAGTTTCAACAGTTTCACGAGTAGAACTTGAACCTGACCCGTCAAATGCAGATGCGCTTTGGGCGGTTGCCAATGTTGGAGGCCAAGCAGATCTATTCTCGAATTGCCTATAATGCTGGACCAAACGATGTTACAATAACTCAAATTATGACTGAGCCAGATGATTTAGATACAGGGATTCCAAATTTAGATTTTACAAGAGGACAAGCCTTTTATGATTTAGTAATCGAATCGGACGCTGCTGGGAATCTTTATGTTGGTGGTATAGATTTATTCAGGTCTACAGATAATGGTGCTACTTGGACACAATTATCTAAATGGTCTAATAATAATTTCCTTTCCACATTAAATAATTTTGTTCATGCAGATCAGCATGCCTTTCTATTTAGACCGGGAAATGATAATCAGGCAGCCATAGGTTGTGATGGAGGCGTCTTTTTTGCCAATAGTTTGTCCGCAGCCGCAAGTAATACTGCTGGAGCAATTATTGAATTAGATGATGATTATAACACCGTTCAATTTTATTATGGTGCTATAGATGGGTTAGACGGCGGTGATGGTGATGATATTGGTGGAGGGACACAAGACAACGGTTCGCAATTTACAATTGACGCCTCTGCTGGAGCTAATAATTATTTTGATCCTATAACTGGAGATGGAGGTTTTACAGAAATTGATGCTTCTGATGGATATGCAATAGCTACTACACCAAGAAATACGAGCAAATATATTAGCTATCCAACGCTTACACCTTTTAGTGGAACTACAATTACGACTCCGGGACCTGATGCCATTGCTGCTCCTAATTGCAATTCTAGTAATGGAAACTTTATCAATGAGGCTGCACTAGATAAAAATTTAAACATTTTGTACACTAATGCATCTTTTA
>RCNB010000248.1_pt1 | contig 37371 bp, 40 predicted proteins | sample 2041321 | NCBI WGS metagenome assembly RCNB01 (sample SAMN09708232, study PRJNA481090) | Marine sediment metagenome, whole genome shotgun sequencing project.
GCTTTCTCAAAAGTATCGTTTATTTCTTTAATACTGGTACTCTTCCTAACGTTGAAGGTAATGTCTGTTAAAGATCCGTTTGGAACGGGTACTCTAATGCCGCAACCGCCTATAACATTAGCTAATTCTGGGAATATACGCGTAAGTGCTTTTGCAGCCCCGGTGGTAGTAGGAACAATAGATTGCCCTGCTGCCCTTGCCCTTCTGAGGTCCCGGTGTGGTTGGTCGTGAAGACTTTGGTCACTGGTGTAGGAATGTATTGTGGTAATATAAGCTTGTTCAATACCACAAAGCTCATTGATTACCTTAATCATCGGGGCCGCATTGTTGGTAGTGCAAGAAGCGTTTGAGATAATGTTGTCCTCTTGTATCAAGGTGTCCTCATTTATCCCGTAAACAATCATTTTAATATCTTCCTCAATAGGGGGTGCAGATAATATGACTTTTTTTGCTCCGTTTTTTAAATGAAAATCTAGACAAGCCTTTGTTTTAAATTTACCGGTACATTCCACTACCACATCAACATTTGAGGCACTCCAATCTATCGTTTTTGGATGAATTTCGTTGGTAAGTAATACATAATGCCCCGCCACTATAATATGTGTTTCGTCAAAGCCAATTGTCTTATTAGAAACACCATGTATACTATCGTATTTTAATAGGTGAGACAATGTTCTGGTATCAGAAAGGTCGTTTATAGCTACAACGTTGAGGTTGGGATGTTCTTGAGCCAGTCTAAAAAATGTTCTACCTATTCTTCCAAACCCGTTGATTCCTACATTTATTTTTCTCATCGGATAGCATTTACCTTTTGTAGTAATGAGGTGTCTTTATTGGCAACTCGTTAAGTATTAGGAATGTGTTTGCAATTTGATTAGCAACTGTTCAAGGTCTCATGTAAATGAATTATTTTTATAATAAATGTTTGTGCGCCTTATAGGAAGATCTTACTAAAGCACCACTTTCAACATGTCTAAAACCCATTGCAAGTCCAATTTCTTCATATTTCTTAAACTGCTCTGGTGTTATAAATTCCTTTACAGGTAAATGCTTTTTAGAAGGTTGTAAGTACTGTCCAATAGTCACTACATCTACATGCACATCTCGTAAATCTTTTAAGGTTTGGATTACTTCTTCTTCCAATTCCCCTAGGCCTAACATGATTCCAGATTTGGTTCTGTTAATACCATTGGCTTTTAAATATCGTAGTACTTCTAAACTACGCTCATATTTGGCCTGTATCCGAACCTCGCGTGTTAGTCGTTTAACGGTTTCCATATTGTGGGAAACAACTTCAGGAGAAACTTCTATTATACGGTCTATATGTTTTTCTATACCTTGAAAATCTGGGATAAGGGTTTCTAGTGTCGTTTCCGAGTTCATTCTACGTATCGCTTTTACGGTCTCGGCCCAGATAATGGACCCCATATCTTTAAGGTCGTCGCGATCAACCGATGTAACTACGGCATGCTTAATACCCATAATCTTTATGGAGCGCGCTACTTTTTCTGGCTCTGCCCAATCAACGTTCTCCGGTCTTCCGGTTTTAACGCCACAAAAACCACAGGAACGGGTGCAGACATTACCTAATATCATAAACGTAGCAGTACCTTCTCCCCAACATTCACCCATATTTGGGCAACTACCACTTGTACAGATAGTGTGGAGATCGTATTTTTCTACAAGACTTCTTAATTGGGTATATTTTTTACCGGTTGGTAGTTTAACTCGTAACCATTTTGGTTTGCCTTTTGGTAGTGCTATATTTTCTTTTACTGCTACGGACATGCCTATTTTTTATACAAAGATACAAACTATATCACGGATTTAGTTATTGGACAAAGGACTTAGACTCTAGTATTCTGGCACTAAAAGTAGGTGCTCTAGAATATATTATTTATCAATTTTTATTGGATATGATTTCAGCCAACAACTTTTTTGCTCGTAGTAATTTAACCTTGATGTTGTTGATAGGTTCGTTTAATTTATCAGCAATATCGGTATAGCTAAGTTCATTGAAATACCTGAGATTGATAACCTCTTGATAGTGAGGTTTTAGTTTTTTTATATCACGCAGTAAATCTGCTAAGTTTTGTTCTTGGATCAAGCGATCCTCCATTGATGGTGCATCGTCCAGCATTTTCTTTATCGCTTCACCATTGCCTCTTGTGTCCAAGATGCTTTTTTTTCTTTTACGTACAAGGTCTATGTGTATATTTTTAGAAATAGCAATGAGCCAAGTTTTAAAAACGTAGGATTCATTATATGTGTTGATTTTATCAAATGCCTTTGAAAAGGTTTGTATGGTAATGTCTTCAGCATCGTTTTCGTTTTCGGTACGCTTCAATTGAAAACCGTAAACATCGTTCCAAAACGTATCTAGCAAACGGCTAAAAGCAATCTGATTGCCTATCTTGGCTTTGTTGATTGTCTCCGCTATTGCCTCGGTATTGTTCAAATTGCCTTTATATCATTATTTTAATAATCAGATAGTACATTTTGCCTTAGGCAACGCTGTCTTTATTACAATCTTGTTCACTTGGTAGTTTTCCGCACATTCCACATGCTTCTCCGTCTTGGTTAAGAAACGGACTTTGACTTGCGCAGGTACCGGCAAATTCCCCATCCTTTTTGGCCCATATTTTAATAGCAATACCTAAGAAGGCAATACCCAAAAGTACAATAGTGAGAAGTGCTAATTTCATCTATTTAAAATTTTAAAACCAATTGATGTGGCGTTATTTATATTGACTGGGTTTCATTATAGACTAAAATATACATGACGGACTTTCGAAAACCAATTCTACTACAAAGATATAAAAAATAAAGCCCCATTAAGGGGCTTTAGTATTACTTTAATTGCTTGAGTTTAGTAAGCAATGTTAGCTACAATATTTTCTACTGTTGGGTTTTCGTTACCTCCTTTAGGTTCAATTGTAATGTACCCAACAGCGTTCTTTGCATAAGGTAGCGCCATAAGGTTTTCGTTATCCGTAGTTTGCTCAATTATACCCAGATTTAACATTTCTCCGTTAACCTCTGCCCACATTTGAAAACATTGATCCTTTGGGAGGTTAGGCAGTTTCTTTACGTTTATATAGGATAGTTTTTTTACTGGATTAATGTAGGCAACTGCTTTCAGGTCTTTGGCTTTCCTATTACCACTTACATTATACTTTTTGGTCTGTGGATTATTAAGAACAATAAATTGGTTACGTACATCTTCCAACTGTTGTTTCATATCTTCCTCCAGTAATTTTATTTTATTACTGACCATAGTGTTTTCCTCTTGTAAGCTTTGATTCTGGTCCCAGAAAAAATAAGAAGCACTTGCAAACATTACCGCAATAAAGCTCGCAGCCATGGCATATCTAAAGAATTTTTTTCTACCTACTTTTTCTGACCTTATTCTTGCTAAGATTTTTTCTTTAAGACCATTTGGTGTTTGCACGGCATGCAGCTTTGCATACGTCTCCAAATTTTCCTGAAGCTCGTTATACACCTTTCTGACTTCCGGATACATGGCAATGTATCGTTCTGCTTGTAGGCTTTCCATTTCTGTGGTATTGCCCAAGAGATACCTCTCCAGAATATCCGAATCTAAAAATGTTTTTATTTTTTCTACCATCACAATAAATTTAAAAGCAGCGCTAAAGTTGCCGGACCATATATTTTACGGAGTTCCCTAAGACCAATTTTAAGTCTGGATTTGATTGTTCCTAAAGGTATATCCAAAGCTTCACTAGCTTCTTGTTGGGTCATTCCTTGGAAAAACAACGCATCCAGTACCATTTGATACTTGTCCTCTATTTTGTTCAAATGTTCTTGAACATCCATGAGTTCAGGCTTCGTACTCTCAACACCTATTGTATATACGTCAGAAACATCTATTTGGATTTCCTTACTGGTTTTTGTGTTCACACTCCTTAGCTTATCAATGGCAGTATTTCTTACAATACGAAAGAGCCAAGTAAATAATTTTGCTTTAGAAGGGTCATAGGAGTCCGCTTTTTTCCAGATTTTGACAAAACTTTCCTGAAGTACATCTTGCGCAAGATCTTCACTACGGACTACTTTTTTGGCAACCCCTAGCAATGTATCTCCATAGTTATCGTACAGGAGCGATATTGCCTTATCGTTTCGTTCTTGTAATAATTCAACAATATGTTTTTCAAGTAGTGTGCTCATAGAAGGCAACTAAACTTTTTTGAGGTTTAGACATCCAAACAACTTCGTAGCTGCGTATATCCTTTAAACGCTAAATTATAAAATTGATTGTTAAATAGCGTTATCTGAAAATATTTATAGTTTTAAGTGCGCAGCTGGTTACTGCAGCTTATTTTTTGGTTAGTTTGGTTTGGTATAGCCCTTGTGATATTAATTACGAGGGCTATTTTATTAGATTTACTTCTGGCCTAATTTGAATTTTAAACTTTTTTTCAACCGCTGAAATGACCTTTTGTGCTAGATTCATTATCTCTTTTCCCGTGGCATTTCCATAATTGACGAGAACAAGAGCTTGTTTTGTATGAACACCTGCATCCCCATATCGTTTTCCTTTAAAACCGCATTGCTCAATAAGCCATCCTGCGGGTATCTTGAATTGTGTTTCTGAAATTTTGTAAAACGGAGCTTCTGGGTTTTCTTGTATAAATTGCTCAAAACTAAGTTTGTCAATTATTGGGTTTTTAAAGAAACTACCACTATTCCCTATTTCCTTAGGATTGGGGAGCTTGCTATTTCTTATTGTTATTACGGCGTTGGAAATATCCTTCAGTGTGGGATTATTAATGTTATTTTTAACAAGCTCCTCATTTATTGCGCCATAACTGGTGTTAAGATTGTGATTTTTCTTGGTGAGTTTAAAGATTACACTGGTAATAATGTATTGATCTTTTCCTTCATTTTTAAAAAATGAGTCCCGGTATCCAAATTTACAATCCGTTTTGGAAAATGTATGGAGTTCCCCCGTTGCCCTTATCAAAGCTTCACAACTCACAAAACTATCCTTTAGTTCAACCCCATAAGCACCAATATTCTGTATGGGTGCCGTGCCTGTGTTCCCAGGAATTAAGGACATATTTTCTAGGCCGCCGTATCCATGTTCTAAGGTCCATAATACCATTTCATGCCAGTTCTCGCCGGCCATTACTTTTAGCATTACGTGGTCTTCGTCTTGGGATATCACCGATAGGCCTTTAAAGGCAATATGAACCACTAAGGCATCTATATTATTGGTTAATAGCATGTTACTCCCACCTCCCAAAATGAATTTAGTTTTGAAATCATCACGCTTTAAGATTTCCCTTAATTCCGCTACAGAGCTTACTTGTACAAAAAACTTTGCTTTGGCATCAATTCCAAAAGTGTTGTACGTTTTAAGCGAAAAATCTGTTTTGATTTCCATCACCCTATGTAACTTTTCAATGCCTCGTTAAGGATGCCAACCGCTCTTTTTAAGCTGTCTTGGTCCAAAACATAGGCAATTCTTATTTGATTTTTTCCAAGTCCCGGTGTGGCGTAGAATCCTCCTGCGGGCGCTACCATGACAGTTTCATTATTTACTCTAAAATCTTCCAATAGCCACTGTGCAAAGTCATCTGCGTCCTTAATTGGTAACTCCACAATACAGTAAAAAGCGCCATTGGGTCTGGCAACTTTTACCCCTTTAATTTTTTCTAGTTCGGAAACAAGCAAATCTCTTCGTTGTATGTATTCAGTTTTTACATTGTCAAAGTAGCTTTGAGGAGTATCCAAAGCCGCTTCGGCAGCTATTTGAGCATAGGTAGGCGGGGAGAGACGGGCCTGACCAAATTTAAGGGCAGTTGAAATAACTTCCTTGTTCTTTGATACCAAAAAGCCGATTCGGGCACCACACATACTATATCTTTTTGAGACAGAGTCTATGATAATGGCGTGTTCATCCAAACCTTCTTCTTGAAGAATGGAGTAGTGCCCCTTATTATCATATGTAAATTCTCTGTAGACCTCGTCAGCAATAAGGTACAGGTCGTGTTTTTTTACGATTGCAGCCAATTTCTGGATTTCTTCCTTACTATATAAGTACCCGGTAGGGTTTCCTGGATTACAAATAAGTATCGCTTTGGTCTTAGGGGTGATGAGTTTTTCAAATTCATCGATAGGTGGCAGCGCGAAGTTATCCTCCAGTTTAGAGACTACAGGAACAACCGTAACTCCAGATGCCGTAGCAAAACCGTTGTAATTGGCATAAAAAGGTTCTGGTATAATAATTTCATCATCGTTATCTGCAATAGTACCCATGGCAAAAGAAAGCGCTTCGGAACCTCCTGTTGTTACGATGATATCGCTAGCGGAGACGTGAATATCGTGTTTTGCATAATATCCGGCTACTTTTTCCCGATAGGTTTCGGAACCTTCGGTTCTGCTATATTCTAATACCGTTAAGTTGTTGTTTTTTACGGCATCTAAAGCAATTTGAGGTGTTTTTATATCTGGCTGACCAATATTAAGGTGTATTACCTTAATGCCTTTTTTCTTAGCGTTTTCCGCAAAAGGAACTAATTTTCTTATGGGGGATTGGGGCATGGAAAGCCCTTTTTTAGATACGGTTGGCATACAATTCTATTTTACACAAAAGTGATAAATCATTAGCAATTTTACAAAAGAAGCACATCTTATTTTACGTTGACTGTTAATGTTAAATAATCTTTTTAAACTAAATAAATTCGTACCTTAAGAAAGGTTAACTTATTAATAATGAGTATTTTGAATAAAATATTAGTGTTTTTGTTGGCTATTTGTTCCTGTGCGCAAGGTTATTTGTACGCGCAACAATACCAATTGCCCAAAGGTCAGAAAACTGAGAAAATAAAATTTCAATTGCTGAACAACCTCATTATTGTTCCGTTACAGGTAAATGGTACACCTCTTTCATTTGTATTGGATTCTGGAGTAAGTAAGCCAATTCTTTTTAATTTGGCTGATCAAGATTCTGTTCAGTTGAACAATGTAAAGGAAGTGACTATTAATGGTCTAGGCGACGGAGAAGCTGTGAATGCTCTGAGTTCTACTGGCAACTTTTTTCAGTTAGGGGCAATTAAAAATCCTAACCAAGAATTATTTGTGGTGATGGATGCAGGTATTAATTTCTCTCCTACATTAGGGATTCCAGTACACGGTATTATTGGTTTTGATTTATTTAAAGATCTGGTGGTAGAAATCAACTATGGTAAACAAATAGTTAAATTCCATGACCCAAAAACGTATCGGCATAAAAACAGGACTAATACGGAGATGCTGGATATATCTTTGGTTGGTAGTAAAGCATTCCTAAAGGCTAAAGTCGCAATAGAAAATCATGATATGGTAACTGTAAAAATGCTTTTGGATACAGGGAGTAGTGATGCTATTTGGCTTTTTGAAAATGATAGTATATACGTTCCGCAACATAATTACGATGATTTTTTAGGAAAAGGTCTTGCCGGGGATATTTATGGTAAACGCACTAGGGTTAAAAAAATTAAAATTGGCAGTTTTGTGCTATCCGATGCTAAAGCTGCATTTCCTAATATGTCGGTTTTTAATGCGATTAAGGATTTGGGAGATAGAAACGGTAGTTTAGGAGGTGAGTTGTTAAAGCGCTTCAATATTGTTTTTGATTATCCTAATGAACGAATTTTCATTAAAAAGAATAGTAATTTTAAATTACCTTTTCAATACAATATAAGCGGTATAGATTTACAGCATGCTGGAGTGCGCTATGTTTCAGAGCGGATTAATACTGGTAATTTGACATCTACAGATTCGAAAAGCTATGGGAATATTCAACTAATGCTGGCTGGTGCGACAAGATTAAGTTTGGTTCCGGAAATTATAGTTTCTGGTATTCGTTCTGGTAGTCCTGCACATTCCGCGGGCTTAATGGAGGGAGATGTTATTCTTGCCGTGAACGGTAAACGTATACACCGGTATAAGTTGCAGCAGATATTGCAGATGCTGAACGAAAAGAAGGAAAAACGTGTGAAGGTCCTTATCGGACGTTCTAACAAGGATTTGCTTTTTAGCTTTGTCCTCAAAGATTTGTTTAAATAAAAAAGACCCGAAATTTCGGGTCTTTATACTTAATATGTTTTGTAATCTTATTTTGTTCCTGCTACTTTAACCTCTCCTTTAATCTTAAGAACCTTGGTAGGCGTATCAGCATTAGATATAACTGTAATAGCTTTTCTAATTGGGCCAACACGATTTGTATCGTATTTCACTTGTATTTCACCAGTTTTACCAGGCATAATCGGGTCCTTCGGTTTTTTTGGAATGGTGCATCCACAGCTAGAACGTACATCACTAATAATTAAAGGAGTTTTACCGGTATTAGTAAATTCGAAAACGCGAACGCCGTCAGAACCTTTTGTAATTTCTCCGTAGTCTACGGTTTCAGTTTTGAATTCTATTTTCGCTGAAGTGTCTTGTGCTGTAAGGCTAAATCCTAATAATCCTACAAATAAGAATAGTACTAGTTTTTTCATTGTTTCAAAATTTAAGGAAAGCTAAAATTAATTCTTTTCAGAACAACCTCAAAATCCTTTTGTTATACTCTTAACGTTACTTATTTTTGTTTCGTATTTAAAATAGATAAGAAAAGGGCCCGAATAGGTAATTTAACATATCTTTTCGGCTTTGTTTTTTAATCCTTTAAACTAATATAACCAAAAACTGTTCCAATTATGGAAATTCCATCCAAATACGACCCAAAAAAGGTAGAAGGCAAGTGGTATGATTACTGGATGAAAAATGAGTTTTTTCATTCCAAACCAGATGAAAGAGAGCCTTACACCATTGTTATTCCGCCGCCTAATGTGACTGGAATATTGCACATGGGGCACATGCTAAACAATACCATACAAGACGTATTGATTCGAAAAGCTCGCCTAATGGGTAAAAATGCTTGTTGGGTGCCCGGTATGGACCATGCTTCTATTGCTACAGAGGCCAAAGTGGTCGCCAAACTGAAGAACGATGGTATTAATAAGGCAGATCTAAGTCGTGAGGAGTTCTTAAAACACGCTTGGGATTGGACGGACGAGTATGGGGGTGTAATCTTAGAGCAATTAAAAAAATTGGGATGCTCATGTGACTGGGATCGCACAAAATTCACAATGGATGACGATATGTCAGCCTCGGTAATAAAAGTATTTGTAGATCTTCATAGAAAAGGTTTAATTTATAGAGGGCACCGCATGGTAAATTGGGATCCGGAAGCGCAAACAACATTGTCCGATGAAGAAGTAATTCATGAAGAAAGACAAGGGTTACTATATTATTTAGCCTATAAGATTGAAGGTTCGGATGAAAAAGTAACCATAGCCACAACAAGGCCCGAAACTATTTTAGGAGACACAGCTATCTGCATTAATCCAAATGATGATCGTTTTCAGCATCTGAAAGGAAAAAAGGTAATCGTGCCTATTTGCGATAGGGTAATTCCCATTATTGAGGACGATTACGTGGATATGGAATTTGGTACAGGATGCCTGAAGGTTACACCAGCACATGATGTAAACGATAAGGCACTAGGGGATAAGCATCAGTTGGAAACTATAGATATTTTTAATGATGACGCTACCCTTAACAGCTTTGGTCTTCACTATCAGGGTAAGGATAGGTTTGTAGTCCGAAAAGAGATTTCCAAAGAACTAGAGGAGAAAGGGTATTTGGTAAAGACTGAAACTCATATTAATAAAGTAGGTACTTCTGAACGCACCAAGGCGGTAATAGAGCCAAAGTTGTCTGACCAGTGGTTCTTGAAAATGGAAGATTTAGCAAAGCCTGCATTGGATGCAGTGATGAATACCGGCGATGTAAAGCTATATCCTAAAAAGTTTGAAAACACTTATCGTCATTGGATGGAGAACATTAGGGATTGGAATATCTCTCGTCAATTATGGTGGGGACAGCAGATTCCGGCGTATTACCATGGGGATGGTGAGAACGATTTTGTGGTTGCCGAGAACCCAGAAGAAGCCTTGAAGTTGGCTCAAGAGGCTATCTCTGCTAACGGCGACAAGAGGGTTTTGAAAGTGACCGATTTAAAACAAGATTCAGATGTCCTAGATACGTGGTTTTCTTCTTGGTTATGGCCAATTAGTGTTTTTGGAGGTATTATAGAACCTGAAAACGAAGAGATCAATTATTATTATCCTACGAATGATTTGGTTACTGGTCCAGATATCTTGTTTTTCTGGGTGGCGAGGATGATAGTAGCGGGATACGAATTTAGAGGGCAACGGCCTTTTGAGAACGTTTATTTTACTGGATTGGTGCGTGATAAGCAGCGTAGGAAAATGTCGAAATCACTAGGGAACTCACCTGATGCCTTAAAGCTTATTGAAGAGTACGGTGCCGATGGTGTTCGTGTGGGGTTACTTTTGAGTTCCGCAGCAGGAAATGACTTAATGTTCGATGAGGACCTCTGCCAGCAGGGTAAGAATTTTGCTAATAAAATATGGAACGGTTTCCGGTTGCTTAAAGGATGGGAAGTGGCAGATTTGCCTCAGCCCGAAGCTTCTAAATTGGCCTTAGCGTGGTATGATTCCAAGTTTAATGAAACCTTATTGGAAATAGAAGATCATTTTAGCAAGTATCGGATTTCCGATGCGCTAATGAATATCTATAAATTGGTTTGGGACGATTATAGTTCGTGGCTATTGGAAATTGTCAAACCTGCATATCAACAACCTATCGATAAGGTGACCTTCGATGCCATGATTATTGTGTTTGAAAAGAACCTGAAACTATTAAATCCATTTATGCCTTTTTTAACGGAGGAAGTATGGCAACATATTTCAACAAGAGGCGAGAAAGAAGCTTTGATGGTTTCGAAATGGCCAAAGCTCGGTGAATCAGACAAATCAATTCTAGGAGAATTTGAATTTGCTCAAGAAGTTATTGCAGGAATCCGCACTATTCGCAAGGAGAAGAACATTCCAATGAAAGAGGCATTAGAGCTTTCTTTGTTGAACGAAGAAAAAGTTAACTCTAAATGGGATGTTATAATTGCTAAGCTTACTAATGTTTCTGCTATTTCATACGTGGAAACTCCATTGGAAGGTGCATTGACTTTTAGAGTAAAGAGTAACGAGTATTTTGTTCCTATGTTGGGAGCAATTGATGTAGAAGCTGAAATCCAAAAAATAAAAGAGGAGCTTGAGTACACAAAAGGCTTCCTGAAGTCGGTTCAAAAAAAGCTTTCCAACGAGCGTTTTGTAAATAATGCTCCAGACCAGGTAGTGGCTATTGAAAAGAAAAAAGCTACTGATGCCGAAGCAAAAATAGAGACCTTAGAAAAGAGTTGGGCTAGTTTAAAATAGCACTTCTGGAGTTTGATAGAAAGTATATTGTATTTGTTGAAAATAATTTAAGTGTCTTTTAGGTTAAAAATATGAGATGACATTAGGAGATTTTAAAAAATATACTTTTCTTTGTTTAAAATCATTCTAAATAATGCCAAAACAACGCGAATTTTCCAATAAAATAAGGACCTACCACAGATACTTGGGATTCTTTTTAGCAGGTATTATGGCCATGTATGCTATAAGTGGTATCGTATTAATTTTCAGGGATACAGATTTTCTTAAGAAGGAAACCCTAAATAAAAAAACGCTGAAAACCGGTTTAAATGCGGAGGCTTTAGGAAAGGAAATAAAGATTAAACAGCTAAAATTTCAACAAGTAGAAGGAGATTTGGCAACCTTTGAACAAGGGAGCTACAACATAGTTTCAGGTGATGTGGCCTATGTAACAAAAGCCTTGCCATTAGTCTTGGATAAAATGACGCATTTACATAAGGCAAAATCATCCGAACCACTTTATATCCTCAATATCTTTTTTGGCTTGTCATTATTATTTTTTGTCCTTTCTTCTTTTTGGATGTTTTTACCCGGTACTTCTATATTTAAAAAAGGAATTTATTTCTCCCTGGCGGGCATGGCGCTGGTTCTTATACTGTTGTTGGTTTAAACCAATATTAAGATAAAAAGTAAAGCATTGGGTTTATAAATAGGAAGCTTTTATAAACGGTCTATTCTATAGATGCAGTCAAATTATTTCCTGCCTTTTAAGCACTAATAGGTATGCTCATATGCGTCTAATTGCAAATCTAGGGTAGGGTATTTATAGTTTCAACTCAACCGGGTTTGTTCTACTACTCGATTTTCAAAACTGTAAAAGTTTCCTAGCTCTTTTATTTTAGAAATATGTTGATATATCCCGATTGAGTTTTTTTATGAAGGAATCTTCCTAGTTAAAAAGAGCTTCATTTTCGATAAAAATGATAACTTACAGTTCACGTAAAAATAGGTGTTATGAAAAGATCATTTTTTTTAAGCTTTTTGTTCTTCGGTTTTATAGGTAGTTCCCAAGAGGTAACTGTCTTGCCAGAAGCTATTCAAATAAAAACAGCAGTCTTGCCTGCACCGGATTCAGACAAGGATGGTGCCATGGTATATGGTTATGATATAGAAGGTAATGTTGTTGTATTACGGGAAGGAAAGAATAATTTGATTTGTTTGGCTGACGACCCTAAAAAGAAGGGAATTAGTGTTTCTTGCTACTCTAAAAAATTAGAGCCGTTCATGAAACGAGGTAGGGAACTCAACGCTGAAGGGAAAAATTTTAGCGAAAAAAGAGAAATTAGAGGCATAGAGGTAGCGCAAGGGAAACTGGGAATGCCAAAAGAGCCAAGCATGACCTATATCTACTATGGAGCTGAGGAGGCTTATAATAGGGAAACTGGGGAACTTGTGGATGGACAATTCAGATATGTTATCTACACTCCATTCGCCACCACCGAATCTACCGGGTTACCCGATAAACCTCACGCTAAGGGAATGCCTTGGCTTATGGACCCTGGAACTTTCCGCGCACACATTATGGTTGGGCCTTTTAATTAAGGATTTACAGTATGGAAACCTATGCAACCGCATTGCTTTATGCTATTCCTTTTTTTATGTTTCTTTTGATTATTGAGATTGCCTATGGGTATTTTATAAAAGATCAAAAACACACATTTTTGGACTCTGTTTCGAGTATAAGCTCTGGTTTAACGAATATCATAAAGGATTCCTTGGGTATAGGAGTAGTATTGATTACCTATCCATACCTATTAGAACATTTGGCGCTTTTTCAGATTAAGATTACTTTTTTGGTCTGGGTCATTGCATTTATTGCCATTGATTTTGCGGGTTATTGGAACCATAGACTAAGCCATAAGATAAATTTTTTTTGGAACCAACATGTAATACATCATAGTAGTGAGGAATTTAATTTAGCTTGTGCTTTGCGACAGTCCATCTCTAATCTTTTAGGATATTTTCCTTTTTTATTACTTCCTGCCGCACTATTGGGAGTTCCTGCTGAGGTTATATCGGTTTTGGTACCTGTACATTTGTTTGCCCAATTTTGGTATCATACACAGCATATTGGGAAAATGGGCTGGTTGGAATATATTATCGTGACACCTTCCCAACATAGGGTACATCATGCCATTAATCCAGAATATATAGATAAAAACCTTGGGCAGCTTCTTTGTATTTGGGATAGGTGGTTTGGTACGTTTCAAAAAGAACTAGAAGATGTTCCGCCACAGTATGGTATTTTAAAACCTGCTAGAACTTGGAATCCTGTACATATAAATTTTCAGCATATATGGCGACTTTTAAAGGACGCTTGGCGTACCCAAAATTACTGGGATAAAATTAGGATTTGGTTCATGCCTACTGGTTGGAGGCCGGCTGACGTAAAAGCAGCATATCCCATTACTATAATTGAAGATGTCTATAGCTTTAAAAAATATGAGACACCTACATCTAGTTCTTTTAGGATATACATTCTTTTTCAACTCTTAAGTACTACTTTTTTATTGCTTTTTATGTTTTTTAATTTTGGAAATCTTCACAACACAGACCTATTACTTTACGGGAGTTTTGTCTTTATAGGTATTTATGGTTATACCAGTTTTATGGATGGAGGTTCCTACGCCTTTTTGTTAGAAGTGGTGCGAAGTACTTTGGGTTTAGTTTTTATTTTATATGCAGGTGATTGGTTTGGTAGTACTAACTATTTCTATTTAGGCAGTACGCTTGTTTCCGCATATTTCGTAGTTACTTTGTGCGGCACCATCTATTTTAGGTTTTACGCCAACCCTTTCAAAAAACAAATAAGCGTGCCTATTTAGAATGGGAAAAGGGTTTTGGTTAATAACCAATAGTTGGTTAATAACCAATAGTTGGTTAAATACAAATCGTTTTACCCTACATCAATTCCTTTTTCACCAGGGCGATATAAGACGCTCTAGCTTCGTCACCACTTGTGTTTTTTGCCTGTATTAAAGCGTTCGCTTTAAAGGCATTTATTAATGGTGTTGTACTACCAGGGTTCTCAAAGTTTTCATTCGCTATTTTATAATATGCATAAAGCTTTAGAAGTACATCCGCAGGAATTGGAGTCTTGTATGCATTAACGAAGGTAACCGCTTCTTCAAATTTAGTATGTAATGTCTTCTTTTTCATTTGGATTCACGAAAGTAGCTATACAGGTTTCTGCGCCTTTTACCTTTTGGTTTAACGTCACGTTAATATTACAATCCAAAGGTAGAAAAAGGTCTACTCTTGAACCAAATTTAATAAACCCTGAGTCATCTCCTTGTTGTACACTTTCTCCTTTCTCTGCATAATTTACAATACGGCGAGCCATAGCTCCTGCAACTTGCCTAAAAAGTATATCGCCGAATTTTGGCGTTCTGACCACAACAGTAGTCCTTTCGTTTTCCTCACTGGATTTAGGATGCCAGGCGACTAAATATTTGCCCGGATGGTATTTGGAATATTTAATGGTGCCGCTAGAAGGGTAACGTGTAACATGTACGTTAATTGGAGACATGAAAATGGATACTTGCCTTCGTTTTTGGTTAAAATATTCTGTCTCCATTACCTCCTCTATCACCACAACTTTACCATCGACTGGGGAAAGTATTTCATCAAAATTTTTGTTCGTTCTTCTTTTAGGGTTTCTAAAGAATTGGAGAATTAGTATAAGAATAAAGAGCAAGGATAATTGCGCTAGCCATTTTAGCCAAGGTATATCAATAAAAAAATGGGATAAAAGAGTCCCTATTCCTACGATAAAAAAGGTTGTCAAAATAATGGTCTGACCTTCTCTATGAAACATAAGTAAAAATATTTAACGTTAAATATGCAAATGGTGCGGCAAAAATTAAACTATCCAATCTGTCCAACATCCCCCCGTGTCCGGGGAGAATGGCTCCGCTGTCTTTTACGCCAGCAGCTCTTTTAAACTTAGATTCTATAAGGTCCCCCAAACTACCAGTTATTACTATGATACAGGCAAGGATTATCCATTGCCATGGTGTAATTAACTCTTCTTGGGTTCCCATTATGTATGCAGCTCCAATGGCAAATATAAAACCTCCTAGCGTTCCTTCAATAGTTTTCTTTGGAGAAACTGACGGTAATAGTTTAGTTCTTCCAATACTCTTGCCTACCAAATATGCAAAAGAGTCGTTTACCCATATCAATATAAAGATACCCATAATCAAGAGTTTTGCGAATGCATCGTTCTTGTAAGGTATCATGGTTAGGAAAATACAACCTCCACCAATGTAAAAAAGGCCAATGATAAACTTTTGAAAAGTACTAAAAGATTTCTGTTTTTTTGAAAAAAGATAAAAAAGGAGATATACGTTAACGGTAATGGTAATGATCATTAATACATTTATTAGCCGTTGGTCGTTGACCAAATAGATAAAAGCCCACCAGAGTGCTAAATATGCTGCAAAGATGTGGTACCCTTTAAGCTGAACCAATTTCTTATATTCATAGAGACATGCGAGCCCAAATGTCATAAAAAGAAAATCAAAAGCATCAGAATTTAAAAATACGGCAGATAAGAGCAGGATAATGTATACTGCACCAGTTAATGACCTACGTAAAATTTCGCTCATACTATAAATCTTCCAGAAGTAAAAGATAAAGATTTTTAGTGCTACTACCGTACGTCAAGAAATCATCCGAATTCTCTTCTGTTGCTTTGAAGTGTTTTAATGTTGTAATATTGGCCGGAATTTTGGGTCCATATTTTTTCTTTATGGTTTTCAACCCTTCGCCTATAGATTCTACTAATTGACTTGTGGTAGCAAATACTATTACATTGCTTGGGAGTTCGTTTACTTTTTTTTCTTGGAGTTGGTTGGAGCATACCAGAATACTTCCATTCTGGGCAATCAAATGTTCGCAAGTAGTAAAAAAGACTTGACTATTTTTAGCCTTGTCGATAAAAACAATATTTTCTCTCTCAAATTTTGAGGTTAATCTATCGTCCATCGCATAAAATGGTTCTTCCTCCCATTTATTCTCCTCCACAATGTTTTTTATAGCTAACGAAACTTCGGCTAAGGAAATACAATAAATAAACTTTCCTCCATTTTTCTTAAAATGTATGGTGAATTTTTCGTCTACTGGAAGATTTAGGTCAGGCATATGCTGGCCACGCGTTTCCGCAGTTTCCTTAGAACCCTTTTTCTTGCCACCACCAAATAAAATATCAAAAAGCCCCATTTAAACCTATATACCGTTTTTGTGTATCGAAATTTTAAGCCAATATTTCTACTTTACTTCCTTTGATTTCTCTTCGTTGGCTTTCTCTTCGTTCGCTTTCTCTTCGTTCGCTTTCTCTTCGTTCGCTTTCTCTTCTCTGGCTATATCTTCAATATTTCTTTGTTCTTCTGCTAGAACATCTTTTTCAAATGGTCTTTTGCCAAATATTTTCTCTAAATCCTCTTTAAAGATAACCTCTTTTTCTAATAACCTTTCCGCTAAGGTAGTAAGTTTGTCCTTATTTTCGGTAAGTACTTTTATTGCGCGTTGATATTGTGCTTCTATAATTTTAGAAATCTCTTCGTCTATTGTTTTGGCCGTTTCTTCACTGTAAGGTTTTGAAAAACCATAAGAATCTTGACCTGAGGAATCATAATAGGTTAAATTTCCTATTTTTTCGTTTAAGCCATAAATAGTAACCATAGCTCTTGCTTGTTTAGTTACTTTTTCCAAATCGCTTAACGCACCTGTAGATATTTTATTAAAGATTACTTTTTCTGCAGCACGGCCTCCCATGGTAGCACACATTTCGTCTAACATTTGTTCCGGTCTAACTATAAGACGTTCTTCTGGTAAATACCAAGCTGCTCCTAATGATTGTCCTCTAGGAACAATGGTAACTTTTACCAATGGAGCTGCATGTTCAAGCATCCAACTAGTGGTGGCATGGCCAGCTTCATGATATGCAATAGTTTCTTTCTCTCCAGGAGTTATTATCTTGTTTTTCTTTTCCAGTCCACCTACTATCCTATCAACGGCATCTAAGAAATCTTGTTTGTGAACTGCTTTTTGTTCCTTTCTTGCCGCAATTAGTGCCGCTTCATTACAAACGTTGGCGATGTCAGCACCTGAAAATCCTGGAGTCTGTCTCGCTAAGAAATCTACATCTAGTGTTTCGGCTGTTTTGATAGGTCTTAAATGCACCTCAAAAATTTCCTTACGTTCCCTAATATCTGGTAAATCCACATAGATTTGTCTGTCAAACCTACCTGCTCTCATTAAAGCCTTATCCAATACATCTGCCCTGTTAGTAGCTGCAAGAACGATTACGTTGGTATTGGTTCCGAAACCATCCATTTCTGTCAATAATTGATTGAGTGTATTTTCTCTTTCATCATTAGAACCAGTAAAATTATTTTTCCCTCTGGCTCTACCAATGGCATCAATTTCATCTATAAAGATGATGGCCGGTGATTTATCCTTTGCCTGTTTAAATAGGTCTCGTACTCTTGAAGCACCCACACCAACGAACATTTCAACAAAATCTGAACCAGAAAGCGAAAAGAAAGGCACTTTTGCCTCGCCAGCTACTGCTTTTGCTAATAAAGTCTTACCCGTTCCTGGGGGGCCTACTAACAAAGCTCCTTTTGGAATCTTACCCCCTAGGGAAGTGTATTTATCTGGATTTCTTAGAAATTCTACAATTTCTTCTACTTCTTCTTTAGCTCCTTCCAAGCCTGCCACATCTTTAAATGATGTTCTTGTATCAGTTTTTTCGTCAAATAATTTAGCTTTAGATTTTCCAATATTGAAAATTTGACCACCGGCACCTCCGCCTCCGCCTCCGGACATTCTTTTCATAAGATAAATCCAAATACCGATAATCAGCACGAAAGGTAAAAGGGACAAAAGAAAATCCAACATAGCCGTAGATTCTTTCCCAAATTCTACAATAGTATCTAAATTACTTTCTTTTTTGATTTCCGAAATGTCGTTTTGAAAAATCTGAAGATCTCCATAATCTAGGATATATTGAGGAACTTGTCCTGATGACGGTAAAAAAGATTTATCGGTCACATTTTTATGCACTTCCTTGGATAAGGCCTCATTTGTAAGGAAGACCTTTGCTTGGTTAGTGTTCGTGATAATTAATATTTTTTCTATGTCTCCATTTCGCAAATATTCCTGCAGTTCAGACGTAGTAGTCTTTTCAGTACTGGCTAGATTATCACTATTTAAAAATTGAAAACCTATGAGTAATACTGCTACCAAACCATAAATCCACCAAGAACTAAATTTTGGTTTTTTAGGATTCGTACTATTTTCTTTAGCCATTTCTTTTTTATTTATTAGTGCTATTTTCTATTGTAGTAAACTTTGCATCTCCCCAGAGGCCTTCTATGTCGTAAAATTCCCGAATCTGCTTTTGGAATACGTGGACCACGACGTTAACATAGTCCATCAGTACCCATTCTGCATTGTCTTCGCCCTCTACGTGCCAAGGTTTGTCCTGAATAGCCTTACTAACTGTTTTTTGGATAGAACCTACGATTGCATTTACATGCGTGTTGGAACTACCGTTACAAACTATAAAATAGTCGCAAACGGTGTTTTCTATATCTCTAAGGTCTAGTAAATTTGTGTGTTGTCCTTTTACTTCCTCTATTCCTTGTAAAATTAATGCAATTAACTCATCTGCACCAGTTTTCCTGTTCTGCATTCAAAAAATTTATTTTTACAAAGTTATTATTTTTTTGTTCTTTTAGAGCTAGATTTTAACAATAGATTATACATTGCTAAAAGGCTGCCTTATGAGAAGAATCAAACTTAGTGCCACGGAATCTACTAATAGCTATTTAAAGAGGCTTATTTCTTCAGAAAGCGTTTCAGATTTTACTGTGGTAACCGCATTGGAGCAGAATAAAGGTAGGGGGCAGGTGGATGCGATTTGGGAATCTGAGCCAGGTAAAAACTTGACCTTTAGTGTTTTGAAACGCTACAACGGCTTGGGTTCCCATAAACACTTTTTGATAAGTATTTGTGTTTCTTGTGCTGTATATAATGTACTTTCTGATCTGGGAGTACCACGATTAAGTGTTAAATGGCCAAACGACATTCTGTCAGGCACTTCTAAAATATGTGGAATTCTAATTGAAAATAGCATTGGGGGCAAAGAAATAAAAACGTCGGTTATAGGAATTGGTTTAAATGTAAATCAAACTTTATTTTTAAATCAGCCCAAAGCATCGTCATTAAAGTTAGTATTGGATAGGGAATTTAATCTAGAGGTTGTGTTGGAAGGTATTTTGGGGCAACTAAAGAGCTACTTGGACCAAGTGGAAAGCTTGGATTGGAACAGTATGAAAGAGCGCTATGAAAAAATTCTTTTTAAAAAGAGTATACCGGCAACCTTTCAGGAACCTAATAGCCCTTTATTTACGGGTATCATAACTGGGATTACTAAGGATGGTAAATTACAGATTTCCTTAGAGGATGATACCACTATGGCATACGGACTAAAAGAAGTAAAATTTCACTATTAGACTTTTGCCAAATTCGTGGATAACGTATTTATAAAGTTGGTGATTGGTGTTTTAATCATCATAGCCATCATGGCATTGAACTCTCCAGTAAAAGTTAATACTACCTTGCTTTGGCTATCGTTTATTGCTGTAATGTCTACAGATAGGGTAAAAGCCAGCTTATCACTTGCTGCTCCAAGCACCAATTTATTCGGAGGTACTTGTTCTTTTTTCTCCAAAACTATTTCTGGCATTCCCTTGATGGCAAATAGGAATCTATTTTCGTTCAATACTTCGAATTTATTTATATTGTCTGGCATTAATTGTTCAAAATTTGCCAGTTCACTTAAAAATTCAAAAGTTTCTATATCACTTTTTGATACTGTGGTCTTGGGTGTTTCTATAAACATATCTTTATTATTGTAACCATTTTGAAGGTGCTACCCTCCATTCCATTAAGGTTTCTAGTTGATCTTCTTTTATGTAGCCGGTATCCGAAGCTTGCTCTATCACGTAATCGTAACTGCTAAGGGTATTCAGCTTTAGCTCTTTATCTTCAAAATTCTTTGTTGCTGTATCAAATCCGTAAGTAAAGATTGCCAGCATTCCCTTAACGTTCGCGCCTTCTTGTCGTAATGCATCTACAGCATTTAGACTACTTTTCCCCGTACTTATTAAATCCTCTATGACCACAACAGTCTGGTTTTCTTCCAAATGACCTTCAACCTGATTTTTTCTTCCATGTGATTTTGGCTCAGGTCGCACATAGATAAAAGGAAGCCCCATGACATCTGCAACTAAAGCACCAATTCCAATGGCACCTGTAGCCACACCAGCAATTATATCAGGTCTGCCGTAGATCGCTTCTACTTGTTTGGCCATTTCATCCTTCACATAATTACGGATGGCAGGGTAGGATAATAAAATACGGTTGTCGCAATATATTGGAGATTTCCATCCGGAAGCCCATGTAAAAGGATTTTCCGGTTTCAATTTTATTGCATTAATTTGCAACAGAAGCTCTGCTGTTTTTTTCGCGGTATTCTTATCTAAAACCATAACGCAAATGTATAAAGTTTTTGTTAATGAATTACCTTTGATTTTAACAAATAAACTATCGGAAACGGCCAATGGTGAGTATTTTTTACTCAATCAAGAAGCTATTCATGAGGCTATAAAGGCATTAAAGAAAAAAAAGCTTTCAGCTGCGTATATTTATCATCCCAACCACGAAGAAATATTAAAGAAATTTACTAAAGAAATCCCCATGATTGTGGCTGCTGGGGGCGTCGTTACCAATGACAAGGGTAAGGTATTGTTTATCTATAGAAACGATAAATGGGATTTGCCAAAGGGAAAACTAGACAAAGGAGAATCCTTGGAGGATTGTGCAATACGTGAAGTTATGGAAGAAACTGGAGTACAGGGGCTAAGTATCGAAAATTTCTTAAAAACAACCTACCATATATTCAATAATAATGGCACTCCCACTTTAAAAGAGGTGCACTGGTATGCCATGAAAACTGGGTTCTCCGGTAAATTGAAACCGGAAAAAAAAGAAGGTATTGTTAAAGTAAAATGGAAAGGACCTGATAAAATCAGGAAAGCTCTTCAAAATTCCTATGCCAATATTAAGATTTTATTTGAAGGAGACTAGCTTTACTTCCTTTCGTTTTTTAATACTCTGTACACTGGATAATGCATATGTGCCTTCTCATAATGCTCGGAGCGATTAAAAATCCAATCCAATTGTGAATACCAGTTCTCTGCGAATGCTATTTCGGTTGCTTTTTTTAGTTTAAATTCTTTTCTTAATATAGTATCATTTTGTAGTATGTTCAAGGCTGTATCCTCGAACACATAAGGAGAGAAGCCCTCTTTTTGTTGTAAGATGGTATCAAAGAAATTCCAATTGAAAAAGGAATCTATAGCTTTTGGCTCAAGCGTTTCTAGAAGATATCTAAAGCCTGGCTGATTGGTGGGAACAAGAATATCTCCAGCATAGATTTTCTCTTTAGTGATACGCGCCTCAACGTTAGTGTCGTAATGTAAATAATGGCCTTCATAAGGTCCTTTTAGTGTCTTAAAGTCTGCTATTCTGTAAGATTCAACGTTGATTAACGTATCTTTTTTAAACGCTGTGAATTCTATTTTATTCAGGCGCAGTAGGTCTAAGGCTGCTGTCCATTGTTTTCCTAAAATGTAGGCTTCTGGCACTTCAACTGAATCTGATGGGATAAAATAATCTTGGTAAACCACATCTTTTGTAAAAGGTAATTCACGATTATATTTTAATCTATTAGAACCTGTTATTTCGCTAATAATGGTATCTGCCTTAAACCCTTTGAAATTAAGTGTAGAACTTCTTGTGGTATCTACTTGCCAGCGGATAGGATAATATTCTAGTGATAAATACTGCTGTAAGGCATTTTTCCGGAGCTCAGTAATTCGCTCCCCATCTTTTTCAGCAATACCCAACATCTTTTTCATTAGTATATAGGTGCCATCAACTCGCATTTTATATGGCTTAAGCATATGCGTCTCTACCATCATACCCAAAGTATTCCAGAGGGTGGTATAGCCCGTTGAGTACCTGGGATTGTCCAGAAATTGTTGAAACCCTGTTTCTGGAGGTCTGTTAAATACGTTTACATAAGGCGTAATATCCCAACCAGAGTTTGTTAGGGAATCCTGCAGTGCTGGCATAAGTGATTTTTGGACGTAGTTGCCTAGTTCTCCACCTAATTTGTTATGTTGGGTAAACAGATGCGTAAGAGTGTACTGGTAATCCGCACCATTACTAACATGGTTATCTATGAAAATATCCGGTTGTACTAGGTGGTATATTTCTGCAAAGGTTCGCGAATTCTTGGTATCACTCTTTATAAAATCCCTATTAAGGTCGTAATTTCTTGCATTCCCCCTAAATCCGTAAGAAATTGGACCGTTCTGATTTGCCCTTGTAGCGTTATTTCTATTTAGGGATCCCCCAACATTATATACTGGAATGGTTACCAGTACCGTTTTTTTTGGCGATCGTATCTTACCATTTGCCAAATCCCTGAAGAGTAACATAGTTGCATCTATACCATCACTTTCACCAGGATGAATACCATTATTGATAAGGAGTATGGTTTTATCCTCTCTGATTTTCTTAAAATTAAAGTTGCCATCCGTGTTGAAGGTGACAATATGTAATGGTTCGTTGCTATCAGAACTGCCTATAGTCCGTATATTAATTTCTGGAAATTCTTTAGCCAATGCGAAATAGAAGGCTATCGTTTGCTCATAGGTAGCGGTTTCCGTACCATTAGATTTTTCAAATGTTGTTAAGAAATCTTGGGCTATATTTTCTGTTTTTTTTTCACAAGAGAATAAGCCGACCAGAAGAAATAGGTAAATCAGTCGCATTTGTAACAGTTTAATTAGTAAGGTATTTTCCTAAAATTAAGATTACAAAAGTAACCAAATTGCCAATAGAAGTATACTGCTATGCCACTTTGGTAATTTCCTCTATTTCCTGTTTTTTAATGGGTTTATTGTTGAAAGTGATACTATGATGAGACTTGTTCTTGTAAAATTCCCATTGTTCCAAATCAAAAGGATCAATCGAAGAGGTAACGATATTGATTTTTACTTTTTTAGAAATTGGCAACACAATAAATTCTTCAAGAAATTGCCACCCGTCCATAATCGGCATGTTTATATCCAAAAAAATAATTTCTGGCAAGGGTTCTTTCTTTTGTAGGCACTCTTTTATGCTGTCCAGTGCAAGTTTTCCGTTTATGTAGGATTCCACTATTTTGCATTCCACAGTAGAATTGAGCATTTTTTTAATACCAAAGACCGTTATAGGGTCGTCATCCACAATACTTATAAAGTTAATTTTTCTCATTTAAAAAACACTTTAAATTTTGTTCCTTTTCCAACCTTGCTTTCTACTTCTATTTTACCGTGCATGGCTTCTATCTGGTTTTTAGTTATGTATAATCCTATACCTCTGGCATCTTTGTTTGTGTGAAAGGTTTTGTACATCCCAAATAGCTTACTTCCATATTTTTCTAAATCTATTCCTATACCATTGTCCTCTATGTTTAACACCATAAAGCCGCTCTTTTTTTCGGTACTAAACGTAAGCACTGGGTCTCTGTCTGGATGCTTATATTTTACTCCATTCGTTACAAAATTCATTAGTACACTGTCCAGATATGCAGGAACTATAGTAATGTTGATGTCTTTTGCAACGTTATTGATGATTTGTAACTTATCATTTTTAATGAGTCCCGATAGGGTTTCTTGGATATTTTTGATTTTTAGAGATAAATTCATTTTCTCTTTCTTAGCCTGTGTATTGGTGCTAAGGGTCACAACTTCGTTAAGATTTTCTAAAGTCTCTAAGAGGTTGTCAGATGCCTGGGTTAGCATATTGATAATTTTATTCTTTTCCTTCTCATTTTTCTCTTGGACTAAAAAGTCCAATAACATGGAAAAATTGGCACTATGGGATCGCAAGTTATGGGAAACTATATGTGCGAAATTTATTAACTTTTTGTTCTGTTGGGATGTTACGTTTATAAGGTTTCGCAGTTCTTGCTCTTTTTGTTTTAGGTTCGTAATATCTAAGCTTATACCTATAATTCCTGTTGCAAGGCCATGTTCATCTAAAAGTGGAATCTTTGAGCTAAGAAATGCTGTTTCGGTGCCATCGTATTTAATACTTACAGATTCCTTACCAAGAATAGGTATTAATGTTTCGATTACCTTTAAATCCTCATCCCGGGATAATTTTGCTGTTTCAAAAGGATAAAGATCAAAATCTGTTTTACCTAACAATTCATTTGGGTCATTGACTCCTAAATAGTCACATTCCGCTTTGTTTACTAGGATTTTTTTAGACTCTCTGTCCTTTATAAAAACATTTAGGGGCAAATGATCAATAAGGGTTTTAAGGAGCTTTTCGTTATCTTTTGTTTTTATTTCAGAAACCACCTGGTCATGTATATCTTGGAAAGTTCCTATTATTCGTGCTAATTTTCCTTTTTCAAATACTGGTTTTCCAGCTGCCAACACCCATTTTTCATTGCCTTTAGCAGTTATGACTTGTAGTTTTAGATTCCATGACATACCTTTTTCAGTAGCTTCAAAAACCGCCATGGAAATGGCATTTCTACTATGCCCCTCTTTATAAAAATTTATTGCAGAATCTATATTCGGAGTATATTTTAGTGGTACTTCATGGATAGTTTTGGTCATAGCGCACCAATCTACAGTATTGTTTTCCACATCATATTCCCATATACCTATTTTAGAAATTTCAGATTGTTGATTTAAAAGAATTCTACTTTTTTCTAGTGATAGCTCACTATGAACAGCTGAAGTGACATCATGAATTTCAATAATGGCACCAATAATATTTTCATCTGTATCGTACCATGCGGCATTGGACCATTCGTAAAATTGTTCCTTCCCATATTCATCTAAATTGCTTTGTATTCCCATGGGGTTAGACTTACCATTAAAGGACTCCTGCAATACATTTTTCCACTTTGTGTTAAGTTTTGGGAAAACAGAAAAAAGACTTTTACCATGAACAGCAACACTTTGTTTACTAAACAGTGAAACCAACGTATCAGAAGCATAAACAATACTAAACTCCTTATCTATAAATAGCGTAGGTGTAGGTAACTGTTTTACTAGAAATGTAGTTGATATCACTTTAAGTTTTTGCAACATAATGTTGTATTTTCTTACAATGTGATGCGGAATTTTAGATATTATGAATTTTTGTTGTGAACTACCTAATACTTGTGGTGACTTCTGAGAATTAGCTACTTTTTAGCGTAATGTACCTTAGATGCTAGGTTTAATATATTTATACGATTTCGCCATGGGGTTCCAACTTTGGCTATTTTATTCTTTACTGAAGTGTCAATTTTATTTCTGCTAATGGGTGTAGGTATTTCTGTTGTGTGCTTATAAGAAATATTGGTTTAGCAGACATAAATTGGTATTATCAAATAGGTCTATTTTCGCTAAAGGTCTTTATTTTTAAGGATATTTTACAAGTAATACCATAAATATGCATTTACCCTTGACCTCAAAAAGAACTCTGTCAGTTCAGAAAGTTCAAGGCGTTTTTTCTTGCTTATATGAAAAGGTATTCAATCATATAATTATGGAAATTTGGTAACATTTTAAAATCTTTTGTTGGCGAATAGTAAAAAATGCAAGTAGCTAAATGAAATTATTTCGATACCCTAACGGATTCAGGAACCAAGCCAGTATAATCTCCACCATTTCTAATTACATCTCTAACGATAGAGGAGCTTATGTAGGATTTTCCTGAAGAAGTCAATAAAAAAACAGTTTCAATCTCCGATAATTTACGGTTTGTATGTGCTATCGCTTTTTCAAATTCAAAATCACCAGGATTTCTTAACCCCCTAAGGATATAATCTGCATCTATTTTTTTGCAAAAATCTACGGTAAGTCCTTCATAGGTAAGCACCTTAATTTGTTTTTGTTCTTTAAAGGCTTCCTTGATAAACCGCATTCGTTCTTCCAACGAAAACATATACTGTTTATCGGCATTTTTCCCAATAGCGATAACTAGCTCATCAAATACCGTGATTCCCCGCATTATAATATCATAATGCCCTAAGGTTAATGGGTCAAAGGATCCTGGAAAAATAGCACGTTTCATAGTCAGTTGTAGTAAGGTTAAAGATACATATTTTTAGTGCAATGCCTCGTTTATCGCATTTTCAAAAAGCATGGGTAGCTCAATGCCAGCAACGGCAGCTTGCTGCGGTAAAATACTCTCCATTGTAAGGCCAGGAGTTGTATTTACTTCTAATAAATAGGGCACATCTCCGGTAAAAATGAATTCGCTTCTAGAATAACCAGTCATCTTTAGAAGGTCGTAAATCTTTTTTGCCCAATGTATTACATTTTTTTCTTGTTCTTTGGATATTCTTGCTGGAGTAATTTCTTGGGACTTTCCTTCGTATTTGGCCTCATAATCAAAAAAATCGTTCTCTGTTACAATTTCGGTAATGGGTAAAACAGTTGTTTTTCCTTTATATTTTAGGACCCCAACAGATACCTCTATACCTTCTAGACACCCTTCTATAATAATTTCATCATCTTCCTTGTAGGCTATCTCAATAGCATTATTCAACTCTTGTTTTTTATACACTTTCGTAATACCGTAGCTGCTTCCAGATTTATTGGCCTTGACAAAGCAGGGTAGTTTTACTTTAGCTATAATGGCATCCTCGTTAATAGCCTCACCCTTATTTAGGTAATAAGATGGGGCCGACTTTACCCCATAAGGTTTTAGAACACTAAGCAAATCTCTTTTATTAAAGGTAAGGGCCGCTTGATAAAAATCACAAGACGTTTGGGGTATATTTAAAAGTTCAAAATAGGCGTGCATTAAACCGTCTTCTCCAGGCGTACCATGAATAGCATTAAAAACACAGTCAAAGGTTAGCTTTACTCCATCTATTTGTACAGAAAAGTCAGCCCGGTTAATGGGGAACTCCGATTCGGAATCGTCCACATAAACCCATTTGTCCTTGAAAATATGAATCCTGAACAAGTCAAACTTATCTTTATTCAAATAGGTGTATACTACGTTGCCGCTTTTTAAGGAGATTTTGTATTCGCTGGAATAGCCTCCCATGATAATAGCTATCTTTTTTTTCATTTTAAAAACTATAGGAATTAATGCACACACAAAGATGTAGTATTCCGAACAAAGAAAAAAGAGGTAGGCCTATCAAAAAATGGTATGTCGGGTTTTAACAAGGTAATTCATGAAATAAAATGGAATCATTTTGGTATACGCGCATTTATTATCTTTGACGCATTATTATAACTCATGAGAAATTTTTTCAATTTTTTAAAAAGTAAATCATTTTTGATTCAGTTGGGATTAGCCCTCGTTTTAATCGTTGTTTTGGTTTTTGTTACACTGTCTTGGTTAAAGGGTTCTACCAATCACGGTGAGTTTGTTGAAGTTCCTGATTTTTCAAAGCAATCGGTAATGGACATGCGCAAATCGGTAGAGGAGGCAGGTCTTAGATACGAAGTTTTAGATTCTGCTAATTATAATCCTGATTATCCTAGATTTTCGATTATTGAACAAAACCCATCAGCAGGTACCAAGGTAAAAACGAACAGAAAAATTTACTTTACGGTAAATCCTTCTGGGTATAAAAAAGTAACAGTGCCTAATATAAAACAAGTAACCAAACGAAACGCGACCTCCATGCTAAAAGCTGTGGGTCTAGATGTACAGCGTGTAACCTATATAGACGAATTAGGTAAGGACATGGTGTACGATATTAAGTACAAGGGTAAATATGTAAAGCCAGGGGATAAACTTCCCAAAACTTCTAAAGTAGAGCTCATTTGCGGGAATGGAAAAATTACTAGCAGAGCAATAATCAAGGCTGACTCCGATTAATTATGCAAGTTACCACAGATCAAGAACCGGAAGACAATGAACTTTTTGAACATCACCGGGTAACGGCTTCCAAAGGTCAAGAACCGCTAAGAGTAGATAAATTTCTAATGAATTTTATCGAAAACGCCACTCGAAACAAAATTCAACAAGCCGCTAAAAATGGCCATGTATGGGTAAATAGTGCTATTGTAAAATCCAACTACAAAGTAAAGGCGGGAGATGAGATACAAGTCATGTTTGAACATCCGCCACATGAATTTTTATTAGTTCCTGAGGATATTCCATTGGATATTGTTTATGAGGACGATGTGCTGCTAGTCGTAAACAAACCAGCTGGGATGGTAGTTCATCCAGGTCATGGGAATTATAACGGTACGCTAATAAATGCTCTTATATACCATACAGATAATTTACCAGCCAATAGTAATGAACGCCCTGGATTGGTGCACAGGATAGATAAGGATACTTCCGGACTTTTGGTTGTTGCCAAGACGGAAGCTGCTATGACGCATCTATCCAAACAATTTTTTGATAAAACCTCGGAACGTGAATATATAGCTTTGGTATGGGGAAATGTAGATGATGATGAAGGTACGGTTACTGGCCATGTTGGGAGGCACCCAAAGAACCGCCTGCAAATGCATGTTTTCTCTGATGGGGAAAATGGCAAAGAGGCTGTAACCCACTATAAGGTTCTGGAGCGTTTAGGCTATGTTACCTTAATTTCTTGTCGGTTAGAGACAGGTAGGACCCATCAGATACGGGTGCACATGAAACATATTGGGCATACCTTGTTTAATGACGAGCGCTATGGTGGCGAACGTATTCTTAAGGGAACAACATTTACCAAATACAAACAGTTTGTGGATAATGCGTTTAAAGTTCTACCAAGACAGGCATTACATGCTAAGACCTTGGGGTTTGTGCATCCGGTAACGGGAAAATCAATGCGATTTGATTCCGATATTCCTGAGGATATGCAACAATGCATAGAAAAATGGCGTAGTTACAGCCACAGCAGCACACAGATATAGTTTAAGGTAATAGTAGTATAAAAACTCTTTTCCTAGAGGTATAGGTAATCCGACAATTCCTTTTTATTTTTATATTCTGCTTATAAAAAAGATTGTATGAAGATTGTAATATCGCCTGCCAAGTCCTTGGATTATGAAACTACTTTGCCTACTACAAAATATACGGAACCTATATTTTTAGAATCTGCACAGAAATTGAACAAGATATTGGCAAAGAAAAAACCAAAAGCTTTGTCTAGTCTCATGTCCATCTCCGATAATCTAGCGCAGTTGAATTGGGAGCGCAACCAGAGTTTTAAAGTCCCTTTTACTACAGATAATGCAAGACCTGCCATATTTGCCTTCAATGGGGATGTATACCAAGGCTTAGATGCCTTTACTATAACTGAAACTAAATTAGATAAACTTCAAGATACCTTGCGCATACTCTCTGGCTTATACGGCATCTTAAGGCCCTTAGATCTTATGCAGCCTTACCGTTTAGAAATGGGAACTAGCCTGCCGGTTGGTAAAAATAAAAACTTATATGAGTTTTGGAAGAATAGCATAACCAATCATCTAAATTCAGAATTAGAAGATGACGAGTTATTTATAAACTTGGCAAGTAACGAGTATTTTGGTGCTGTAGATGCAAAAGCTTTAAAAGTACCTGTAATTACTCCCATTTTTAAGGATTGGAAAAACGATAAACTAAAAGTTATTAGTTTTTATGCTAAAAAAGCAAGAGGGTCTATGGTACGGTATATCATAGATGCCGATGCACAAACCTTGGACGATATTAGAGGTTTTAATTTGGACGATTATCAATTTAGCCCTGAGCATACCTTAAAGGAAAACGACCCGGTCTTTATACGGTAAAATATTCTTTTCGTAATACCGTTCTGTATATAGTGAACATTAATTTACCATAGGTATGCAACGATTTTTGATTTTAGCGGTTATGGCTGCGAGTGTTTTGATAGCTTGCACCGATAGGGACGATGATGTAACAACGGTAAACATACGTATCCAAAATAGTACGGAGTCTACTTTTACGGAGGTTAGGGTGATAGGAAAAGATACTGTTTACGAAAATGTTGCGGCTGGTGATTATTCCAACTATTTAGAATATGACGAAGCCTTTGAAGAAATGTCTCTTAGCATTGTCTCAGATTCTACAACGTTCAGCTATACTCCAAACGATGAATTTACTGAGCCCTTGCCTATTGGATTTTATACCTACGAACTTTTTCTTGACGAAACGGACCAGTTAGATTTGAATTTTAAGATAGACTAAGTTCCAGACTTATTTCTTTTTTTCCACTTTTATCTTTTCCTCTACGGTAGGACGTTTTTTAATTTTCTTTGGTCTCCTTGCACCATAGCTATTGTTCGATATTTTCCCTTTCTTTGATTTTTTATCTCCTTTTCCCATAAAAGATTTTTTAATTTAAATTCGTGTTCTCACTTTTGGAGACTTCTACACCAATTCTTTTAAAGTTAGTAAATTCGATTTAAATCACCTGCCAAGTTTTTACTAGTACCTGTAAATTCTTATTTTAGGCGTATGTATTATTATTTAATTATAGCACTTCAGGGCTTCTGTATCTATCATTGCTACGTCAATAGAAATCCATATTATTGGTTTTTTGTTATTTTTTTTATTCCTGTTATTGGTTCTATAATTTACCTTTTTTTAAACGTGTTTCAAAAAAGAGATTTAGCCGTTGTGCAGGAAAACATTACTGCAGTCATACATCCAACTAAAAAGATAATTGATTTAGAAAAGAAGTTTAATTTTGCCGGAACGTTCCAAAATCAAGTAGCTCTTGCAGATGCTTTTTTAGATGTAAAAATATACGATAAAGCAATACCCAATTATGAAGCTGCGCTTAGGGATGTATTTCAAAATGATTTTTATGTAATGGCTCGTTTAGTAGAGGCCTATTATTTTTCATCAGAAGTTGATACTGCTATCATTTGGTCCGAAAGAATAAAAGACAATCCAAAGTTTAAAAAATCAAAAGCTTCGTTTTTATATGCGCTTGCGCTGGAAAAAACAGGACAACTTAAACCAGCACAAGATATTCTAGAAGGTTTTGATGCGCCTTACGCCAGATATCAAGAACGCTTAGAATTAGCGAAATTTTATATTAGAAATGCTGAAACTAAAAAGGCTACCGCTCTATTGGAAGAGATAGTAAAAGAATCAGAGGGCATGTCCAAGGTAAGTTATCGTCAAAATAGAATTCTTATTAAAAAGGCGAACGAATTACTAACCACAGGTCTTTAATGTTTCTACACAGGCATCCATACGAACCCTTTTTGTTTAAAGAGGCCACTAAGCTTATTGTAGGAACCCTACCACCTCCTAGATTTACACAAGGCGCCTTAAAAGCAGGCGATGTAAATTTTTCTTATGGCAGCAGAGACGGACAACTTTGGACTATTTTAGACCGTATTTTTAATCTTAACTTAAAATTTGAGACCACGGATGAAGCCATTTTGGAACGTAAGGCCTTTCTAAGAAAGCGAAACATTGGTATCTGTGATATTGTAGCTGATGCCGAGCGAGAAAAAGTAGATGCATCGGATTTGGGTATGCAAAATATACAGCTCCGAAATGTATTGGAATACCTAGAACAGTACACTAATATAAAAACACTATTATTTACCGGGGGAAACAGTAAAAACGGACCAGAATATTTTTTTAGAAAACACTTGAAGGAAAACGGACTATCGTTAAAGGTTGTTTCTGACAAAGTGCCTCGCATTCATGAATTCATGCATCCAAAAACAGGAAAGATTATTAGAACAATATCTTTGACGGCCCCATCTGGTGCGGCGAATAGGGCCGTAGGAAGCTTGGATACGTACAAGAAAATGAAAGCTGAAAATCCTAATTTTAATACCTTGGATTTTAGGGTGCTACAGTATCGGGAATTTTTTTGAAGGGTTAAGAATAGATACATGCTTTTATAGTTTGTATGGACCAATAGCAGGTTTATGAATAAAAAAGAAAATGGAACCAAAAGAATAAAGAAGCCTTGGCCAACTAAAGATGCAATGGAACAGGTGTATAAAATGAAACTTTGGGGTGATAATAAATCTGATTTTTATTCTGGTATAGGATCGCATCATCCTGAGCTAGTAAGTCCATATTTAGATGTTTTAACATCATTTTTAAAATCTTTTAAAAGCCCTCTTGTGGTATGCGATTTAGGTTGTGGAGATTTTAATATTGGAAAAGAATTGGTAAAGCATACTAAGAAATACGTTGGGGTAGATATAGTAAAAGAGCTTATAGTGCATAATAGAAATTTTTTTAAAGAAGATAATTTAGAATTTCAATGTTTGGATATCGCAGTAGATGACTTGCCTTCTGGGGATTGTGCTGTATTAAGACAAGTACTGCAACATTTATCGAATGCTGAAGTGCAAAGTGTAATGAGTAAGTTAACTGGTTTTAAATATATTATTTTAACAGAGCATTTACCTGCAGGTGATTTCACACCCAATAAGGAGATTATTTCAGGACAAGGAATTAGACTAAAAAGACAAAGTGGTTTAAACGTATTAGCTCCACCATTTAATTTCAAAGTAAAAGAAGAAAAACAATTATTATCTGTTGTTTTAAATGAAGGTAAAGGAATTATAGTAACTACATTTTATAAAATGTTTTAGGTTACTTTAATCTTGATTCGCTTGGCTGTATTCAAATATTTTATGACGGTTAGTATAAGAAACGTAGATAGGTTAGAACTAGCAATTAATTATACATATTGTTGGGTGTAGTTTTAAATCTCAATACATAGTTTAACATTAAGGGGTATAAATAGGATAAAGTTTAATTATCATTATAAAACATAAGTGATTTTATTACTTTCATACAATAAATAAGCATTATCATAACTTAAAGAGGTAATAAATGAGCAAGAACCCTATTCCATTTTTGATTTTAGTAGTAACAATTTTGGGCGTTTCTTGTAACGATACCCTCAAAAAAGAACACGATTCTAGTATAACAGCAACAACGAAAACATATTCTGGTAGCCCTATGACTCATGCGTTCGATAAAGAGATTGATAGTATAATAGCTCAAATGACTCTAGAAGAAAAATCGGGAATGCTCCATGGTACAAGTATGTTTACCACTGCGGGTGTTGAACGATTGGGAGTGCCAGAACTAAAAATGGCTGACGGTCCTTTAGGTGTTCGAGAAGAGATTTCAAGAAGTTCATGGGCTCCCGCAGGTTTAGATAACGATTATGCCACGTATTACCCTGCTGGTGCAGGACTTTCTGCAGCTTGGAATCCAGAGCTTGCTTATGTTTTTGGTAATAGTGTGGGCGAGGAATCGCGTGCTAGAGATAAAGATGTTTTATTATCCCCAGCAATTAATATAATTAGAACCCCTTTAGGTGGCAGAACCTATGAATATTTTACGGAAGATCCATTTTTAAATAAAAAATTAGCAGTTCCGTTTATTGTAGGTTTACAGGATAATGATGTAGCTGCCTGTGTTAAACACTTTGCGGCGAACAATCAAGAAACTAATAGAGATTTTGTAGATGTACAGATAGACGAACGGGCGCTTAGAGAAATTTATTTACCCGTTTTCGAAGCTGCAGTTTCTGAAGCAAAGGCGTATAGTATGATGGGTGCTTATAATAAATTTAGAGGTGAGTATTTGTGTGAAAACAATCATATGTTGAATGAGGTCTTAAGAGATGAATGGGGATTTGAAGGGGTAGTGATTTCTGATTGGAATGCTGTGCACACATCTGTAAATTCATTAGAAAGCGGATTGGATATAGAAATGGGAACTCCCAAACCATTTAACGAGTTCTTTTTAGCAGCACCTTTAATCGATTCAGTGAATGCAGGTAAAATTTCAGAAACTGAAATAGACAAGCATGTGAAGCGTATTTTACAATTAATGTATACGCTAAAAAGTATGGGTGGTGAAGAACGCGTAAAAGGAAGTATCAGCACTGAGGCACATTTTAAAGATGCTTACGATATTGCTTCAGAATCTGTGGTTTTGCTTAAAAATGAAACTAATTTATTGCCTATAAATACGTCAGAGATTAATACTATAGCTGTAATTGGTGCCAACGCCACCAAGAAAAATGCTTTAGGTGGATTTGGTGCAGGCGTAAAAACAAAAAGAGAAGTAACGCCTTTAGAGGGATTGAGAAATAGACTGCCACGGTCTGTAAAAATAAACTATGCCGAAGGGTACCAAGAAAGATATGCACCTAAAAAAGAAGCTAAATTTGGTGATGTTACCCATCAACGCGCAGAGACAATTGATGAATTAAATTCTCAATTGGTGGAGGAAGCCATTAATGCAGCAAAAAATGCTGATATCACTATCATTTTTGCAGGATCCAATCGGGATTTTGAAACGGAAGCTTCTGATAGAGCGGATTTAGACTTGCCATTTGGACAAGGTGAACTAATTGATAAAGTACTTGCTGTAAACCCTAACACTGTTGTTGTGATGATTGCAGGAGCGCCTTTTGATATTCAAAAGATTAAAGCCCAATCATCGGCATTGGTATGGAGCTGGTTCAATGGTTCTGAAGGCGGAAATGCTTTAGCAGATGTTTTGTTGGGTACCATTAATCCCTCAGGTAAATTGCCATGGACAATGCCTAAAGATTTAAATGATTCCCCTGCGCATGCAACCAAAAGTTTTCCCGGAGATCAAACCGTGTCTTACGATGAAGGTCTTTTGGTAGGATATCGATGGTTTGACACAAAAAATGTGGAGCCGTTGTACCCATTTGGATATGGACTTTCGTATACAACATTTGATATTAAAAATGTCCAAACAGATAAAACGGGTTCTTATTCGGAAAGAGACATAATTTATGTTTCTGTTGATGTGGAAAATACAGGAAATAAAAATGGGAAAGAAGTTGTGCAATTGTATGCAGCAAAAAAGGATTCTGAAGTAGAACGAGTGGCACAGGAATTAAAAGGGTTTGAGAAGGTAATGGTAAATGTAGGGCAAACAGTTACCGCTGTTATTGCAGTTCCTGTTAAAGAGTTGGCTTACTACAATGTAGACAAAATGGCTTGGGTTGTTGAGCCCGGAACATATACTTTTAAAATTGGAAACTCTTCCAGAGATTTAAAACAAGAAATTACGATTCATATAAACTAACAAACGATGTGAGATTAAAACAGATTGGTAGGCAAGAACTAGGAATAAATTATATACTGTGTTGTGCTCTCGCTATTGTTTAATTAATTTCTAATTCTTTTTCTATCTGTTTTATTAGTTCTAAAACATCATTTCTAACACTATTGTGAATACCTCCAAGAATTGAAGCCCAAGTCTCGATGTCTTTTATGATGCCATGCAATTCTAAATCTTTTTTCAGCAAGTCGTAATTTCTGATATTCCTAAAAAACCCAAACGCTATAAGGGACTTAGCACTCCCTATTATTATATCATTAGGTATTTTAACCTCTAATAAAGTTCTCGTACCATAATATCGTGTAATTTTATTTTCCATTAAATTATTATAATCAATTCGCTCTTTTTCATAAGTTTTTAAATAGTATATCTGTCCTCATACAAATCTGTTATTTGTTTTCTAATCGAATCATTTTGGATTATATCCATTTGATTTAATACTTAAATGAGGATATGTTTTCAGGTAGTAGAAAAAATAACCAATGGAATCATTATATTCAATATTACTTTCGAGTATTTTTAATATGGATTTGCAAGCAGTAACTTTATTTTGAAAAGTTGTGATATTACTTTCAAAATCTACTAAATCGAATAGAAGATTATCTCTAATTTCATTGAGAATTATGATTTCATTTTTTCTTTCCTTTTTAAGTTCATTCCAATTGTTAATCTGAAGTGCAATCAAAATTCCGATGACCACAAGTATAATTTCTCCAATGGCATAGAGCAGATATTTGCCAAATTTATTTTCAGTCAGCATTTTTTGTCTAATTTTTCTAAAGAATTTTATCATTGGTTATTGGTTGGTCATAATAAAGGCTAATGTTGGAGTATGCTTAGTTACGATTGTTACGCAACTAAAATAGCAAAAGGAAACCAAGCCTTAGGGAAAGCCGTAGAATGTTCCGAGTAGCAGTGACGCGAGCAATTAATTTGTATGTTGTTAGCTTTGTGTGCTTTATCATTTATGAATAGCAATATTTTTGCTAAATTGTGGAACAATCATAGTAAAGTAAAGATATGGCTAAGAAAATTAAATGGAATTCTGAAAGAATACTTAGTCTATCCGCGATGACTATGAGCTTCTTAACTCTAATAATCTTCATCTATCAAACCAACTTGATGAGCCGTCAGAATTATTTGTCCATTCTGCCTTATTTATCAATTTCAATCTCTAACAACGCGGGTGACAACACATATAGTTTTTCAATTGAAAATTTTGGTGTTGGTCCGGCAATTATTGAAAGTGTTATGATTAAGCATAAAGGGGAATCTTTTGATTTAGCTGATTTTAATGACGAAGTGTTGACATTCCTTAAAACCAGGGTACCTGAATTAGATAGTTTAAAGGTTATATCTTATTCAACACTAGATCAAGGCTTGGCGATTCCTGTGAACGCTACATATAATATTATGGAGGTCAAGAATTCTCAAGAAGACTATCAGTTGCTTAGAAATAGTTTAAATAAATTGAAGGAAGAAGGATTGTATTTCGAGATTATTTATAGATCCATGCAAAACGAGCGCTGGATGATTACCAATAACACTAAAGGGCCGGAAAAATTAGAATAAAAACCGAATACTTATAAGAATTGGCTTCATTAAATAACGTCTCAGCTAAAATAAGTGTGCAACCCAAATGGCTGAATCAATTGACATTTAGTACACCACAAATCTTCTGCATATGGCTCAGCTTACCTATTCGTTTTAGCGTTTGTCGGCAGTCGTTATTTTCCCATTCTTTTTTGGCCGGATGGGTAAATAGAAATCCATATGGGTCTTG